>Ga0307492_10001002_pt1 | contig 11785 bp, 10 predicted proteins | sample SI3LmetaG_FD_202365 | JGI IMG/M metagenome (GOLD analysis project Ga0307492, IMG submission 202365) | Sea-ice brine microbial communities from Beaufort Sea near Barrow, Alaska, United States - SI3L | ecosystem: Environmental > Aquatic > Marine > Coastal | place: USA: Alaska | collected 2017-05-06
AGGGGTATTACTGGCAAGCCAAGTGGCCATAGGTGAAGAAAACAGACTGAATTTACGGGTATATGGTGAGAAGGCAAGTTTGGAATGGTCTCAATTGGAACCCAATTCACTGTGGCTTAAATTTCCTGACCAATCAACTCAGATACTCAGAGCAGGAGTGGGATCTCTATCTCCTTTGACTCTTGCTAACCTGAGAACACCAGCGGGACATCCAGAAGGATATATCGAAGCTTTTGCCAACTTGTACGTAAACTTTGCTGGGCAAATTGAGGCAAAAAAAGCGGATCAACCTAGCCCAGAGTACGCTCAGGATATGCCTGGCATTCACCAAGCTGTTCGAGGTATGGCATTTATTGAAAACGTAGTGGCTTCGAGTCAATCACAACAAAAATGGCATAGCTTCACTGTTCAACCCATGTCTCAAAAATAAAAATACAGGTAACCCTTATTCATGAAAAACATCAAAGGACCAGGGATATTTCTGGCACAATTTTTAAGCGATGAAGCCCCATTTAATTCCTTAACCAATATTTGTACTTGGGTGGCACAACTGGGCTACAAAGCAGTACAAATACCCACTTGGGACAAACGTGTTTTTGATCTTGAATTAGCCGCTAACAGTCAGGCTTATTGCGATGAAATTAACACCATTGTTAAGGCAGCAGGATTACAAATAAGTGAGTTGTCCACTCATTTACAGGGGCAATTGGTAGCGGTACATCCTGCCTATGATCAAATGTTTGATGGCTTTGCACCACAAACAGTCAGAAACAACCCTAAAGAAAGGGCGGTATGGGCAACGCAACAACTTAAGTACGCGGCACTGGCCAGTAAGAGACTTGGACTGACCTGCCATGTCACTTTTTCAGGCGCATTATTATGGCAAACTTTTTATCCTTGGCCACAGCGGCCCGCGGGATTGGTAGAAGAAGGATTTGGCGAATTGGCTCGTCTGTGGTTACCCATTTTGAATGCCTTTGATGAAGCAGGTGTCGATGTTTGTTATGAGTTGCATCCCGGTGAAGACCTTCATGACGGCATAACATTTGAGCGGTTTTTAGCCGCTACTAATAATCATCCTCGGGCCAATATCCTGTATGACCCGAGTCATTTTGTACTACAACATTTGGACTACCTTGCCTTTATTGACATTTACCATGATCGCATCAAAGCATTTCATGTGAAAGATGCAGAATTCAATATGTCTGGTCGATCAGGCGTTTATGGAGGGTATCAAGATTGGGTTGAGCGCCCAGGGCGTTTCCGTTCTTTGGGTGATGGCCAGATAGATTTTAATGGCATTTTTAGCAAGCTTACTCAGTATGGTTTTGATGGCTGGGCTGTGCTTGAGTGGGAATGTTGTTTAAAACACCCTGAAGATGGCGCCAAAGAAGGGGCTGGTTTTATTGCTAAACATTTAATTAGAACCACAGACAAAGCATTTGATGATTTTGCTTCTACTGCAAAAGATGACAATTTAAATCGCCAGATTTTAGGCTTACACGACTAAGTTTAAACAAATGGCCGACGCACAGCCTGTGTGTTTGTCTATAGGAGTAACACAAAATGAATAATATAACAGTGCGCCTTAGTGTCATGATGTTTCTGCAGTTTTTTATTTGGGGCGGCTGGTTTGTTACCCTAGGCACTTTCTTAGCTAATAACTTGTCTGCTTCGGGCGGCCAGATTGGGATGGCTTTCTCAACTCAATCATGGGGAGCGATCATCGCCCCTTTTATTATTGGCCTGATTGCCGATCGTTATTTTAATGCCGAGCGGATCCTGGGGGTATTGCATCTGATTGGTGCTGGGCTGTTGTATTGTTTATATCAGGCATCTGATTTTGAAGCGTTTTACCCCTTTGTACTGGCCTACATGATTGCTTATATGCCAACCTTGGCTTTAGTTAATTCAGTTTCCTTTGCACAAATGAAAGATCCGTCAAAGCAGTTTGGGAAAATTCGAGTTTGGGGCACGATTGGCTGGATTGTTGCCGGTTTAGCCATCAGTTATCTGTTTGCCTGGGATGGCAAGGAAGCTATCGCACAAGGCATGTTACGTAACACCTTTTTGTTGTGTGCCGTTGCCTCACTATTATTAGGATTGTTCAGTTTCACATTACCTAAAACGCCTCCCAAAAGTTCTGGGGAGCGAGTGGGTTTGAGACAGGTGTTGGGACTGGATGCATTAGCACTGTTGAAGGATAGAAACTTTTTAGTGTTCTTCTTATCTTCCATTTTGATTTGTATTCCCCTAGCTTTTTATTATCAAAATGCCAACCCATTTTTAACCGAATCAGGTGTGGCCAACGCCACAGGAAAAATGACCCTCGGGCAGGTATCAGAAGTCATATTCATGTTGGCACTGCCGGTGTTTTTAAATCGCTTTGGCATAAAAATCACTTTACTAATCGGTATGCTTGCTTGGGTCATTCGTTATGTCTTGTTTGCTTATGGCAACGCAGATAGCGGCATTGCCTTGTTGCTCATAGGTATCGCTTTGCATGGTATTTGCTATGACTTTTTCTTTGTGTCTGGGCAAATATATACCAATTCCAAAGCAGGTGAAAAAGTCAAAAATGCGGCGCAAGGTCTTATTACCTTGGCCACTTATGGTATCGGCATGTTAATCGGATTTTGGATGGCGGGTAAGATAACCGACTCATACACAACCGATGTCGGTCATTCCTGGTTTGATATTTGGTTATTTCCGGCTGTGTTTGCCATGGTCGTTTTCATCATATTTTTACTGACATTTAAGAATGAAAAAATTGCAGTTAGTGACTAATCTCGTCGTAAGCCACTCAACTATGTGCGAACGCTATGGATTTGTTTACCACGAGATAAGTAGGATCCAGAAATAGGCAGTGGCACTGAAAACACATATTGGACACAAACAATTTACCTGAAACTATTAGGAGACAACATGAACAATACACAACAAGTTGATAAACCAGTAGCCACAGATAGAAGCAGACGAAGTTTTATTGCTGGTATCACAGCAATTGTTGGCGCCGCTGCAACATCACAGTTGCTTGGTGGCAATGGGATTTCGGTAGCGATGGCCTATACACCTGATCCTAAGAGTGCAAAAACTGCAGGGAAGGTATTTAGCCAAGCGCAGATGAGTCAATTAGAGAATATCTGCGCGGTGGTGCTCCCTAAAACTGACACACCAGGTGCTGCGGAAGTCGATGCTCATGGTTTTTTAGATAATCAGCTGTTCCATTGCCACACAAAAGGTCAACAACAGCAGGCCAAATCTATCCTAATGAAAATTGATCACCTAGCCAGCAAAGAGTTTAACAAGCAATTCACTGCTTGTGACAAGCAGCAACAATATGACTTACTGACGTCACTGGAAAAAATACAAAATGGCTTTAACAGTGAAGACAAAAAAAACTGGAAGTTAATTAAAGGTCTGATTATTTTTGGCTATTACACTTCGGAGCCAGGTGCCACACAAGAGCTAAATTATCTAGCCGTACCTGGTGGTTTTACCGGTTCAGTCCCTTATGATCAAGACGGAAAAGGCACAGGTTCTCTGGCCTATTATTGATAGTAACTGATCACAAACATATACCCAATATATTAGAAATTATGACCCGTTTATAAAGGAACAAGCAATGAATGACAACTTGTATATCAAAGAAACCAAGCAGGTATTTGACGCAATAGTGGTTGGCTCAGGCATATCAGGTGGATGGGCAGCCAAAGAATTTTGCGAGCGCGGTCTGAAGACATTAATGATTGAACGAGGACCAGTAGTTGAACACAGAAAAGACTATGTAGGCGAGGGCATCCCGCCCTGGGATCAACCTCAGCGTACTAAAGTTAATAATTTACTGGTTGAGCAGCAGTACAAAATTCAGCAAGAATGTTATGCGTTTAATGATGCCACCAAGCACTTTTTTGGCAATGACACAGACCTGCCCTACACCACTGCAAAAGGCACTACATTCAGCTGGATCCGAGGCAATCAGTTAGGTGGAAAATCTCTAATTTGGCATCGCCAGTCTTATCGCCTTAGTGATCACGACTTTGCTGCCAATAGCCTCGATGGTCATGGTAATGACTGGCCCATTCGTTATAAAGATTTAGCCCCTTGGTACAGTCATGTTGAAATTCATGCAGGGATCAGTGGTTCCCATGAAAATCTGGAACAACTGCCCGACAGTGAATATTTACCACCACTTGAAATGACCCTTCCAGAAAAAGCGGTTAAAGCGTCAATCGAAAAGAATTTTCCGGGTCGCACTATGATCATGGGGCGCACGGCACATCTGACTCAACCCACTGAACTGCATCTTTCTCAGGGTCGGATAAAATGCCAGGCTCGAAACGAATGCCATAAGGGCTGCTCTTTTGGTGCATATTTTTCAACCCAAAGCTCCACTTTGCCATCCGCAGCAAAAACCGGCAATTTGCATGTGGCTGCCAACAGTGTAGTACAAAGTCTGATTTATGATGAAAAGACCAAAAAGGTCAAAGGCGTCAGGATTATTGACAATAATGATTTAAGTGAGCGTGAATACTTTGGAAAAGTGGTGTTTTTATGTGCATCCACTATCGGCAGTACTCAGATCATGCTCAACTCAAAATCAAAAACCTTTCCTTATGGTATTGCCAATAGCTCTGGAGTACTGGGTCATTATCTAATGGATCACAACTACAATGCTAGGGCCGAAGGAGACATTATCGGCTATGAAAATGAATCTTATCGAGGACGACGTCCCGGTGGGATCTTAATCCCCAACTTTCAATATAAACCCAGCCTTGGCAGTAAAGACTACGTCCGTGGCTTTGCATATTCTGGCGGAGCCTACAGGGAAAACTGGCAAAGTATGAAAGAAATAGATGGACTGGGTGTCAGTCTCAAACAAACATTAGGCCAGGCGGGTAAATGGAAATTTAATTTGAGTGCTCAGGGAGAAATGTTACCGCGCTTTGAAAATCATATTGCACTGCATCCTACCCTCAAAGACAAATGGGGCATGGCGCAGTTGGAAATCAATTGTCGCTGGTCTGAAAATGAAGTTGCCATGATGAGAGATGCAGCCAAAGTGGGCGCACAGATGCTGGTTAAAGCTGGCTTAGTCAATGTCACAAGTGAGGCGACAAACCGCAACCCTGGCATCGCAATTCATGAAGTTGGCACTGCTAGAATGGGTCATGATCCTAAAACCTCGGTGTTAAACAAATACAATCAATGTCATGACGTAGACAATTTGTTTGTGACTGACGGTGCAAGTTTTAGCTCATCAGCGGTGCAAAACCCGTCATTAACTTTTATGGCATTAACTGTACGCGCCGTCGACTATGCAGCCGAGCAATTAAAACACGGCAGAATATAAAGTCACGCTGCATTGGTTGCCTTTAGGTGTTAATTAGTTGCATTAAATATTAATGATTTTGGAGAAAGACATGAACATAATTAAACGAATGGGCCTGACCAATATGGTCGGTGTTTTAATATTGAGTTTGCTCGGTTGTGTAACTCACTTAGCAACTGCCTCAAGCCTACCACAAGTAAGTGTGCAGCTGTGGTCGGTTAAAAATGAAGTAAAAGCCGATGTTAAAGGCACTCTGCAGGCATTGGCTAATATGGGTTTTAAAGGCGTTGAATTTGCTGGTGAATTTGGTGAATATTCTGAGAACCCAACGGGCCTAAAATCATTGTTAGATGGATTGGGTTTGCAGGTCAGTGGTGCCCATGTGCATTTTGACAAACTCAGTGACGCTAACTTAGCAAAAACTGTCGCGTTTTACCAAGCCATTGGTTGCACCAGCTTAATTGTGCCCTACGATGAACGAGCCTTTAGCCAAGACGGCGTGGGGCAAGTCGTCAATGAGTTGAACACATTATCAAAGAAGTTGGCGAAAGTCGGAATGCAGATTGGTTATCACAATCACGCACCAGAATTTAATGACTTTGAACAAAGCACATACTGGGATTATATCGCTCAATCTACTCACCAAAACGTGATATTACAACTAGATGTGGGCTGGGTAACTTACGCAGGTAAAGACCCAGTAGAATATGTACGTCGTTATCCGGGACGTACCTTAACCACTCACTATAAAGTTCGATTACCTGAAGGTACAAAAGGAAAACTGCCGATTATTGGACAAGACACGATAGACTGGCCTGCATTAATCCGAGCCAATATTGAGGTAGGTGGCACCCGTTGGTTGGTGGTAGAGCAAGAAGAATATCCCAATGACCTGACACCCATGCAAGCTGTTGAAATGTCAAAAAAGGGTTTGGATGCGTATTTACTTAAACTTTAATCAAACCAAAGGCTAGATCCATTCAATATGCAGATAGCCTACAAGCCTTAAATTCAGGAACTAAGCGCTACCAATATGACTGAGTTAGTGCAGCAAACAAAGGCGCAGCTCAGGTTTTTTCAGCTGCGCTGAAAGTTTGGCTATAACAATTTTATTGGTGCTTTGCTCTAAATACTGAGGGAAGTTCAGCATATTGTTGATGAAATTTGTGACTAAAATAACTGGGGTCTCCAAAGCCGGTTTCACCTGCAATAACTGAGATAGGTAATGTTGTTTCTACTAACATTCGTCGTGCATTTTCGAGTCTTACCAGTGTGATATATTGTTGCGGCGTTTTATCTAAAAACTTTTTGAAACGTCTTTCCAAAGCACTAATAGACAAGTACGAAATATCTGCCAACTTTGAAAGACTGATTTTATGCATGTAATTAAGACGTATATATGAAACTGGGGTTTTTAATGCACTCATGACATTGAGTGCAATAGCGGTTTTTTCCATATGACGAGACATACCATAAGTGCCAATAATTTGGCCGGCTTCATCTCTTAACGGGCGCTTTGAAGTGGTAAACCAGCAGATTTCACCTGAGTCAGGCATATTCATCTCCAGCCTATCCGTCACTGATTCACCCTTTAATACACGCTGATCATCCATCATAAATTGTTTGGCTAGGTGTTTAGGTGCAAAGTCTAAATCTGTCAGGCCAATAGCTTGTTCCAAAGAGGGAACGCCAACATGATCTAAAAAACATTGATTGGCATATATCACTTTGCTGTGAGTGTCTTTAATCCAAAACAATATGTCTGGCAACAGATCATAGGCTTCTAATAAATACTCCACAGGAAGACTATCTAAGCTTATGTGTGATGGTGTTTGTTTATTTTTACTCACCTAAATGACCTTTCCCTCAGGTAAATTATTGAAAAATTATTGTTAACGATGCTGGTGTATAAATCTATATTTTTTTAGCTGCAAAACCTAATAATATTAGTCGGGCTTAGCTATAAACCTAGCACCATTAAGTGCGTACCAGCAGATATAGATATAACAAAACATGGGTACTATAAAACTCATCTGGATACCTATACTGTCTGCAGTGATACCTTGGATAACGGGCACCAGTGCGCCTCCCACAATGGCTTGGCAAATCAGCCCAGAACCTTTGGTGGTTAGAGAGCCAAGACCACGTATCGCTAGGGTAAAAATGGTTGGGAACATAATGGAGTTAAACAAACCCACTGACAAAATAGACCACATGGCCACATCACCTTTGGTATTTATGCTGACAATAATCATGGCTATGGCAATAACAGCATTCACTGCTAGGTATTTAGTGTCACTAACAACACGCATCATAGCCGCCCCGATAAATCGACCTATCATAGCTGCACCCCAATAATAGGCCACCATTTCACCCGCTTGGGCTGAGCTTAAACCGGCAATAGAACTCTCGGCAAAATAGCTAACCAAAAAACTACCGATAGAGACTTCGCCGCCCACATATAAAAAAATAGCTAATACGCCAAAAATCAGTGATTTGTGCTGCCAAACACTCCCTGTGGCTTTATCGCTGGCCTGAATATCAACCAATATAGGAAGCTTTATAAAACAGAAGATGACTGCGACGGATACCAGTAGAGCGCCAATTATCAGGTAAGGAGCCTGAACAGCCAATACATCGGCTGTAGTCGCCCCCAAAATTAATGCTGCACCAATAATAGGGCCTACCGTTGTTCCTGCAGAATTCAATCCCTGCGCTAAGTTTAAACGGCTAGACGCAGTTTGTTGAGGACCCATTGCGACTACATAAGGATTAGCAGCAACTTGCAAAATTGTGATCCCACTAGCTAATACAAAAAAAGCAAATAAAAACAATCCGTATTTACCCAAGCTCGCCGATGGATAGAATAAGAAACAACCTATGGCGGCGGTTAACAGCCCAAACACAATACCTTTTTGATAGCCCACCTTACCTACTAATCGACCAGCAAAGGGGGATACAATAAAATATGCACTAAAAAAACAAAACTGCACCAACATGGCTTGGGCGTAACTCAGATTAAATGAATCTTTTAAAAGAGGGATCAGAATATCGTTCAATACCGTGATAAAGCCCCAGAAAAAAAACAGCGATGTCATAATGATAAATGCAAAACGATAGTCTTGGTGACTGCCTGTGTTTGCTGGTTTTTCTGAAAAGTGATTGTTTTGCATAATTGGCTTACTTAGATCCTACCGAGGCGTTATATAAAATAATTTCGTTGCCAGAACCATATCCTGCCAATACTGCTGCCCTAGACACGTTTAAAGTCGATTTATATAGGTTTTCTGCGTAGTTGCCCTGTGTCGTAGTCACCATCACCGCGCTTACACGATGGCCTGTATCTTCCACATGTTTTTTGAATTGCTCAAACGAATCTTCGATCAGTTTTCTTCCTAATCCGCCACCACTATATTCAGGGTCAACGGCTATTTGTTCGAGTTCAGCGATGGTTAAATCTCTAAACCCGTTTTTCACACACCACAAGATATACCCGGCAATCACCCCTTGGTGTTCGATAACATAATAAACTGCCCGAGGAAATGCACTGAATGATGACTTAACCCACAAAATGTGATTTCGTTCATTGGGGAAACAAGTTAAATATATCCCAGCTATGGACTCGATGTCGTTTTGTATTGCATGTCTAATGTTCATAGTTTTCCTTTAAAAACCAAAAGAGCCCTACTTTGAATTTATCTCGTGGACTTTCGATTGATAAGTTCAAAGCCAGTGTCTATATAAGTACCCGTGACACCTTCTATTATGTCTGTTGGGGTTGTTGTGTTATTGGTTTGTATTACTGTTTTGCTCACAGTGTCACTCTCAATGCCGGTAGATTGTAATCGTTCAAGGATCAATTCCATAGCTTGGCGGCCCATTTTATAACGATTCACCTTAACACTCGACAGCGATGGCTCGGCGTAGGCCGCCATTTCAATATCATTAAATCCACAAACGCCAAATTTGTCAGGCACGCTTATGTGCATTTTTTTACATTCGTGCAATACACCCAGCGCTAAATCATCGTTACAACAAAATACCGCATCACATTCGCCATCAGTGGCAGCCATCAGTTCTCTAAATAACATTGCCCCCATCGCCACAGAAGATGGCTGTGGATTGGTGATTATTCGCTTTGAGTCTAAACGGTCAACGGCAGATAACACTGATTTAAAACCCGCCAATCGATCACAAGTTCTAGGGTCCATTCTGGCGCCGATAAAACCAATTTTGCAGTAGGACTTTTCCAACAGAGACTTTGCAACGGCTACACCTGCCTGGAAATGCGAAAACCCTATGTTCATATCGATAGGGTCTTTAACGTGATCCATAATTTGAACCACAGGGAAATTGCTCACTTTTAACATCTTTTTGGCTGTTTCTGTTTGCTCGCCGCCGGTAATAATCAGTCCATCCGGAGATTGCCCTAACAAGGTGCGAATTGAACGTTCTTCTTCCATGGGGGAATAATGTGTGTCAGCCAGTAATATTTGATAATTAGCTGGAACGGCAATACTGTAAATGCCACGCAGTACGTCGTTAAACACGACGTTTGATAATGAAGGAATAAGCACACCAATGAGTTTCGATCGAGAAGACGCCAAAATGCTTGCACAACGATTGGGGATATATCCTAATTCATTAATCGCTGCTTCAACTTTTTCGCGCACCTCACTGCGCACGCCAGCATAATGGTTAACCACTCTGGAAACGGTTATTGGGCTAACGCCTGCTTTTACAGCTACGTCTTTCAATGTGAGCCTGTTGCCACTTCGAACAGTAGCAATGGTGTTAGAGTTTTTACTTGGCATATATTTCCTTAATCAAAAACCCATCAGGTGTACAAATACAAAGCACGATTAAAACCCGTCGAACTTTTATAAAAATATCGAAATGACCAGGCAACTGGCTAATCCTGTTAACGAAATGAGGGTGGTCATGACTGTCCATGATTTTAATGTGTCTTTTTCGCTCATGCCAAGGTAACGACTTACCAGCCAAAAGCCTGAGTCATTCACGTGGGAAAGTATGGTTGCACCGGATGAAATCGCGATCACTAATAAACCTAAACTGGGGGCGGACATGGGATGTAATTCCAGAACGGGAGCAATTAAACCGGCACCAGTGATCATGGCCACTGTGGCTGAGCCTTGGGCAATTCGAGTAATAGCTGCAATTAAAAACCCTAAAATAAACACCGAAAACTGAGCTTCAATAAACACCGAAGCCAACATTTGGCCTACACCAGAATCAATTAATACCTGTTTAAAAGCACCACCAGCGCCGGTAATGAGTATCACAACTCCAGCAGGCTCTAAGCCTTTATTGGCGATGTTAAGTAGAGAATGGGTACTTAATTTGCATTTAGTATGCGCTATAAACATAGCAAAAATAGTGGCTATGCTCAGGGCCACAAATGGATGCCCTAAGAAGCTAAGTACCGTTAATAATCCACTACTTTCATCTAAAAAAAATGGCCCTGTGGTCGCTAACATGATGAGTATAAGTGGCAATAAAATAATAGATGCCACCCAAGCAAAACTAGGCGGCGGTTGTTCTGAGGTTTTATGATTTGTTTTATGCGCTTCTGGTACTGGAATGAAAATTTTATTGGCAATTATTTTACCAAACCATGGACCAGCAATTATCATGGCAGGTATGCCTGTTAATGCGCCAAACAAAATAACCCAGCCTAAGTCGGCATTGACTAATTCTGCCACGGCTATAGGCCCGGGAGTGGGTGGAATAAAACTGTGTGTAATAGCCAGTCCGGCTAATAATGGGATCGCATAGTATAAAAGCGAACGCCCTGAACGGTTAGCCAGTCCATATAGCAAAGGTGCAAGAATGATAAAGGCCACATCAAAAAAGACAGGGATGGCAACAATAAATCCCGTTACCCCTAAACTCCATTGCACCTTTTGTGGGCCAAAAGAGCGAATTAAGCTACTGGCAATGCGCTCTATCCCACCAGCGCTTTCTAAAACTTGTCCAAGAATAGCCCCCAAACCCACAACAATCGCAACAAAGCCTAGGGTACCACCCATACCGTTTTTAATTGAATTGAGCACTTCGTCTGGCTGTAATCCGGATGCAAGGCCTACCAATAAACTGGTGACCAATAGTGCTAAAAATGCAGGCACACGCAACGTGATAACAAGAAACAGTAATAGGGCAATACCAGCACCTGCAACAAAAAATAGACTCATGTCCATAAACACACCTTTGTTAATATTGCATTGTTAGTAAAAACACCAAATTGATTGCGCAATCATTTTATGTAAAAATAGTAATCATTACAATGGTTATACCCTTTAAAAATATAACTTAAGGATTTATAATTAACCTATTTGATTGTTTCATAATATAACTTAAACACATAAATTATTGGTTGCGCTAACTAAACTTTTTTAAGTGAGAATTAATAATGGCACTTACAGCTAACGGTAT
>Ga0307492_10001003_pt1 | contig 11780 bp, 12 predicted proteins | sample SI3LmetaG_FD_202365 | JGI IMG/M metagenome (GOLD analysis project Ga0307492, IMG submission 202365) | Sea-ice brine microbial communities from Beaufort Sea near Barrow, Alaska, United States - SI3L | ecosystem: Environmental > Aquatic > Marine > Coastal | place: USA: Alaska | collected 2017-05-06
AGGTGCTTCAGGCTGAGGCTCTGGCACTGCCTTAGGTTCTGGAATAGGTTTTGGCCTTGCTGGTTCTACTTTTCTGGGCGTCATTAAGCGCGTCAATTGTGCCGGTACTTTTTCTTTATCAGCGCGAGCCCGTTCTGGTAATTCCTGCCATTTCACCACTGCCGCAAAGGCTAAAGTGATAAACAACACAACCATAGTGATAACTTTAAAGCGTTTATTTTCGAGCTCACTGGAAGACCAAGGCAGTACAGTAATAAATGCATTGGGCTCTGACATTTTACTGTTTATTGTGGCGGTGTGCACATTCATGCTGACTGCACTCATAGTCCGTCTCTTTGCGCTGCAACAACATTATTCACATGGTCTGCATCTGGTTGCAGAGAAGGCTCTTGCCCGGCAACAGCTAAAGATATATTGGTAAACCCAGCTTGGGCACATGTCTGCATAATACGTTTGAGTAAGGTATAGGGAATATTCTTATCGCCCATGATGGTAATCGCTCTTTCGATGTCGTTACCATCAGCATCTTTTTCGCCACTGTTACCCGCGCGATTAATTTGGTATGCCAGCTCTGTTGCTAGTTCGGGGATCACATCGTCATTTTGGCTAAGAATAGTGTGTACGTCGGCTAATTTCTGGCCCTGTAAGATCAAATCGTTGTTGTTGACCATTAAAATCAAGGTTTCTTTCGCAGCTTGTTGTGCCGTCGATTCAGGTAATTCCACACTTTTACTGTTTTGTAACACTTGCACTTCTGATGCGTTAACCATTAAGAAAAACACCAAAATAGTAAAAATATCCATCAGAGAAACTAAACTGAGTTTGGAGTCTTTGGCCATACGTTTGTGATGGCGCTGCATGCGCATAGCTCTGGCTGATTTTTTCATTTTGCACTCCCAGAAGACTCACTTGATGCGCCAGGAATAAGTTCGGTTGGTACCACCGCTTTAGATTCCATACCGGCAGGTGCATCCCCTAAGGAAATTTCGGGGAAAAGTTCAGCATCAACAACTGAAGCTATCAGTACATCTTGATACGATCGCGTGGTATCCATAAGTGCCACAATCACTTGATAAGGAATATCTTCTTCCAGCAACAACGTCGCTGCTTTCTTATCAATATTTTTGTTGATTAAGGTTTGCTTAATTTGCCTTAGCACCATTTGTAAGGCGGGATAGTCATAACCTTGTTCGGTCACCGCGATATCTTTAACCAAATACCCTTGCGGATAATACACAGCAATATTGTCGGCTCTGACCACCAGTTCCAAACGCTGATCTTTCACATCAATGTTTTGTTCATTTGCTTCACCAAGCTGCGGCAAAGCAAGTTCTAAAACGGTGATCCTTGAGAACACCATCATCATCAATAACACTGGCACCAGTACTATCATCAAATTCATAAAAGAGGTGATGTCCAGCTCAGCTTCTGGTTTGATGCGCCGGCCACTGCGCCCGAATTTAGCTCTACCCGCCATATCTTGTTCCTATGCTTGGAGAATCTGTTGGCATATTCTATTAACCGTTATCTAATGATCATTTTCTATTAATAGAAATCTATCGATTCTCATCAGTGGAACGAGATTGGGTATTCAAATCATTACGGGCTATCAATGCGTTTAAACATTTCACACCAGCCATTTCCATACTATCGATGATCTCAGTGGTTTTAGTTTGTAACACCGAATGAAAAGCCAAAAGTGGAATAGCTGCAATCAAACCAAAGGCGGTTGTATTCATTGCCACCGAGATACTCTGGGATAACAAACTGGCTTTTTCTGATGGGTCAGCTGTCGCCACCGCAGAGAATGCGGCAATCAAACCAATGATAGTTCCCAGCAAACCTAATAAGGTTGAGATATTTGCCAGCGTCGCTAAATAAGCAGTGCGCTTTTCTAGTCGAGGCGTCGTTTCCATTAAACCTTCTTCCATCGCGTATTCGATATCTTCACGCCTTTGGCTGTGATTCAAACGTGCCATACCTGCACCAATAATACGGCTAATAGGCGCTTTATCATTACTAGCAAAACTTAACACACCGCTATAATCATGTTTATTCAGCAGCGGCTCCATTTGTTTAAAAGCTTTTTTATTGACACTTTTAGAGAAACTTAAAAAGAAATATCGCTCTATTGATATCGCTAGGCCTATTGCCAACACAACGGCGATAGGGAACATAAACGCACCGCCCTCTTGAAAAAACCGTACTACCACTTCAAAAAAATCCATCACTGACTCCTACTAAGTAATCTGTTAACTATATCTATTAACCCAGGTTTTTTAGGTATTAACCTAAGGGGTGGGGTATAACATTTTTATTATTTAAAATTTGAATTTGACGCTTTAGCTCGTCCCGTTGTAACGGCACAAACTTCTTATTGATTCGTTCAACAATAGGGCTAGGTAAAGCTTGTTTTGCTTTAGGGGATTGCCAAGGCACTATGGTTAGTACTTTAGGCTGCTCTTGGTTACCTCGAATGGTCTCTTCTAACTTAATAACACTAGGCTCTTGAGCATTAAGCATACTGCTCATTAAACATAACGCCATGCCAAAAAACATCCCCAAAAAACAGCCCTTGATTGTATTCATAACATCGCTCCAGCTTCAGTGACTGCTTGGTCACGTTTGATTTGTCGCTTTAAATCAATTATCCAGCCTTTTAACTGCCGTGAATTGTCATCAGACAAAGCTTGATAAAGCTCATAATCGACCAAAGCCAGAGGCTTTCTCCCCATGTACAGATCGTATAATATGCCGCGATTGAGATATCCCACCGCAAAAGCAGGCCAGCTTTTTATGGCCAATTCATAATGGTTTAATGCTTGCTGAAATTGACCTTGCTGACGCAAAATCAAAGCAAACTCATTGTGGGCTATGTAATTAAGTGGATTGGCAGAAATAGCATTATTAAGATATCGGGTCATATCTTTGTGCTGTTGTTGCTGTTGCTGTTGCAAAGGGTCGTTATCTTGCTGCTTAGCCAACAATGCTAGTTGTAACCAGACTCCTGAAAGGTTTGGGTGTTGTTCAGACAAAGCAATAAACCGTTCTCTAGCTAGAGACAGCTTACCTTGCTGCTTTAGTAATAAAGCCCCTTGGAATTGGTTTAGAGTCTGATCACTGGTTTTATCTTTTCTCGTCTGTGTTTTATATAGATTAGGCAGCGCTTGTAAAGCTTTCACCTTAGTTTGCATCGGTGTCAGTGGCTCCTCTACAGCTTCTGAAACGTTTTTTTCTGTTTCGTCAAAAGGCAATAAACTAGAACAACTATTGAGTAAAGCGAGACTCATCAAACTCAAGATAATATTAGTAAATTTCATCCGTCACCTCCACGCTCTTTTCTTGTTTGTTATATCTGCTTGGCAACAGTTTTTCTAAGGCACTGAAACTCTTTTGGACCCAAGCATCATAACTACCTTGCCAACTTCGCTTGGCGTTGGTTTCATGAATATCGATGGCTTTTTCTTCAAACGGGTAAGCTTGCTCTTCAAGCAGTAAATCATATTGCTCCAGCTCCAAGGCATTGAGATCTTTTGGCTTGCTGGATGTCATCAAATCTTTGGCAAGTTGATGATAAATGTCGGCAATACTAAAGTTGGATGAAGTACTGAACTCTTCCACTTTATAATCCAAGGTTCTATTGTAGGCATCGAGCGCGTTATTTAATGCCGTTTTTTTCTTGGCTAAGCTAGCTTTTAATGGCTGGGTTAATTTGATTTTTTTGTATACATATAGCTTGTCATCGGCAAACACATTGGACGCCATTGCCGCTAAATATCGAGTCCGAACAGCACGTTCAATATCAGGGGATTGTTGTACTTGTTTATCTGCCTGAATTAATTTATTCAACCAAAAACGTCGCTTACTGGGCTCATTACTTACCAGATAAAACTCACTCATAATGAACCGCGCTTCGTTAGCCTCAGCAAAGGGCTTAGCATAGCTGTGGGCATACGTTCGATAAGCCTCTAATGCCTGTGGTCTGTTATCAATCTTGTTCAAATACTGCGCCGCTACATACAAGGCTTGCCTGCCCTCCTCAGACTCAGGCTTAGCGCGGTGTAAAACCAATAATTCATCAGCGGCTTGTTGCCAATTTTTATTCTGCTGATAAGCCTCAATCAACTTATCTTGAATCCCGGCCGTCAGCTTATCTTTGGGGAAACGACGTCTAAAGTCCTCAAATAAATCAATCCCTTGCTGCCATTGTTGCATCTCTAACAAATAGGTCGCGGCATCATATTGTGCGTTGACACGAATAGCTGACTCAGGTGTTTTTGCCAACACTCTTAAAAAGTCGTTAACGGCCAAGGGTAAATAGTTGTTGCTAACATTCTGCTCACCTTGTTTGTAAATACTTGCGGCTAATCGATCCCGAATATCAAGGCGACGGCGATCGTTATCTGGCAATAATTGTAGGATTCGGTCATATGTCGTTTCCCCCATTGCATACTGCTGTAACGCAAATTGACTGTGCCCTGTAACTAAGTAACTGGCTAAGCGTTTATCAGATTGCACTTTTGGTTGCCAATCCAATAGTCTTGTTGCCCCAGCAATAGCCAAGTCATAACGTTTTAAGGTAAACAGTTGCTGCATGCGACTATATAGAATGTCACTTGCCCTAGGATCATCAACAAAATAATTCACAAAATTTTCTTGAGCAATCAGCTGTTTGTCCAGCCAACTAGACTGCTGATTATTATTTTGCAATGCCAAAGAGTCTAAAAAATCTAAAGGTTCTAAAGCGACTAAAGGCGCTTCAGGCAATAATTGAATTTTCTGATAAGCCAAAATTGCAGCATAAGCCGCTTCTGCTGCTTTAGGATGAGCAGTGGTTATATGCGTATTAGGTTGAAGATGCTGATAAGCATACCGTTCAAATGCATGAATAGACGCTGCATATTGCTGCGCTTCGTATAAAGCTTCACCTAAACGGTAAGTTGATTCAGGGGTTTGCTTATCTTTAGGAAACGTCAGGATAAATTGCTGATACCACTTGGACGCTAACAACAAAGCTTGTGTGGCTTGTGCTTGGAGCGTTTGAGGTGAAGGTCGATTGTTATCACTCACCTCAAAGTTGGTTTTTTGACTCGCGCTGGCTAACATTTGCCCGCGGCTATGTTCATATTGTGCAAGCTCTTGTAAGTATTCGTTTAGGTAAGGTGCCACTTGTTCTTGCAACACAATTGGCCAATTAAGCCAATATTTTCCAGCGATACCGTAACGTGTCACAAACCCCTGTTTGGTGGGTAATACTAAAGTGGGAAATTTACCTAGGATATAAGCGTCAATTTGTTTCACTGCAAAAATCGGCGCTTGAAAATGGTCCCCGTGGTTTTCAGTAAAGGCTTGGTATGCTTTAGCACTATCACGGTATCTGTCGTTGTTCAGGTAGTGTTGCGCCAATGCGTCGTACAACACATATTCATAGTGCCTACTTTCGACTCTTGTAAAATGAGTGGCGACACTCTGAGCTGGGTATGCAACGTCGCTATTTTGATAAGAAAGCTGGCTGTCCTGATAAGAAAACAACAAACTCATAATACGAATAGTATCATTTACCAAACGTTTTTCACCCACGGGTAAACGCTCAATTTGTGCTTGACTGTCTACTTGAGTCAACATCTGCTGGGCAACAATTTCATTCGGTAATTTATGATCGAGCAAGGTAGTAAAGGCCTTCAATGCTTCGCTTTGTTGTTCATTTTTAAAATAACTCCAACCCAACATATATGCCGCAGTGCCGTAATATGGGTTTTGGTCACCTTGTGCCAAAACATTGTTGTAGGCATTGATAGCTAATGCATAGTTAGCACGATTAAACTCTACTTCTCCCATCCTAAAGTGGATTTCAGCGAGGTAGATATTCTGCGGGAATTGTATTAATAACTGCTGCAAAGTAGCAAAACTCAGTTGCATTTGACCTTGTTGTTCATAGGCTTTAGCTAACTGGTAAAGCACTTCTACGTTATCTGGGTTTTGTGCATGCTCCACCAGCAATTGTTGGTATTGCTCTATGGCTAAATCAAATAATTGGTGTCCAGCTGAATCAATAGGTAGTCCGTCTTCCTGCATTTGCTCCGCCAGTGACACTTCTAAGTCGGCGAGCCGGTATTGGACTATTTTTTTAACTAGCGGATCGCCTTGGATAGCTTGCGGGTCAGCGACAATATCAAGTAACGCCTTATAGGCGTCTCGCATGGTTTTTGTTTCAGGCTGCTCTAAAAGTGTATGGTCGAGTGGCAATGGTTCAAAATATACATCGCCAAGAGTTTGTTTACTGATAGAGGGTGCTTGTGGCAACTGTTGTGAGCTGTCACTTGAAAACAATCCGCATCCAGATAACGGTAACAACATAGCTACAACCGCGAGCAGTGAATAACCTAATTTCATAACGGGTCATCCTCTGTTACTGATGTGTCATTCAGTGGTGTTTGGCTGTCGTTGTCTTTTAGTAACGCTTGATCGTTCAAACGCACCATGGCTAATTGAGCCTGTAATATATAGTGACTAACCTTTAGTTTATGCGCTTGAATAAACTGCGTAAAGGTGTCAGACAACTGGCCAACCAGTGCATTTTGTAAGCCATTACTTTTGACAATTTCAGTACTAATACGCTGTGCCAATGAGCTGACTCTGTCTCTTTGCTCGGCAAAGTCAGGTTTGGCGGCCAGTTGTTTAAGAAGTTGCTGCTGACGGAGTTGTGCTTTGCTTATTTCAGCATCGAGTTGCTGCAATGCCTTTTGGGCTTGCCATTGATTTGCGCTGTAAGCTTCACTTGCTTGCCATATCAAACGCCCAGCAACGCGCTCAATCCGCCTTTCATAAGAATCAGCTAACGGAGGTTGATCTAGTTGTTTTTTAAGTTGAGTTATAGTGGCTAAACGTTTTTCTGAACGCTTTACTCGATCTAACCATTGTTGACTTTGTAGGCTCATTAAAACTTGGCCATCTTGCTGATTTTGAGCGGTAGCGATAACCTGCGCAATGGCATCGCGCTGTGCTTGTAGCGCGGGTAATTGCTCTAAAGTACGATTTTGTAAAATGTGTTTAGCGCGTTTACGTCGCTCAACTTGTCTTTCGTCCAACATCAAATGATATTGCTGCAGTCGTTGTTGCCAATTTAGCAATTGCTGTTGTAAGTCACGATTTTGCTCAAGCGCCAACAACCCTGCCCTAAACTCATTACTGACAGACACACTATCAAACAGCTGAACCGTATTAAATGGCCGACCTTTAGTGTTCAGGGACAGGCTTACATCAGCGTCGACGCTTTGCTGCGTGTCTTTATTAGGTAGTAAATCCAAAATAAACTGGCGCTGTTTGACTTCGTTCTCTGCTTGATTAAGGTTCACTAAAGCCTGCTTGAAGCGATCTAGGCCCAATTGTAAAACTTGCAATGATTGACGTGGTGCAAATGCCTTTTCATAGGCATAAGCGCTGGCTAAATAAGCTTCTAGGGTGTATTCACTATTTTGCGGCATGAGTATTAAGCGTTGCCAAATCGCCAAGGCAGTTTGTAATTCATCCTTTTTAGCCGCTGCCCAGCCATAACCTAATAACGCGGCTTCTGCGTCTAAACCATCAGTGCGGATATTTTCAAACACTCTGAACGCTTCAAAAGGATCAGCGTTTTGTAGCAAGGTATAACCCAGCGTTAGGTTAGCGCGGTCGCGAATGGCATCTCGCTCAGCGTCAACATTTGGTGCATCGTTATCACTAAATATCGGATCAGCCCAATCCATCCAGCGGCTGACAAAGCTACTATCGTTATTTATCAAAGTAGACAAAACAGAAATAGCCTGTTGGTTTTTACCTTTTTGCAGCAAGGCTAACGCCTGATTGTACTGAACATAATCGCGGTAAATGGAATTGTCTGATAACTTTTCTAGCCATTGAATATCAGTAGTATTAGTACCCTGTTCTAATAAGAAACCATGTAACTGCGATTGCATATACAGCCAATTATCGCGAGTGGACGGCTCAAAAAATTCATCTGCAGTGTGTTGTTTAATTTGCTGAAAAGCTTGTGCGGCATCTGAAAACTGGCGTTTTTGATAATACGTTTTACCCAACAATAACCAGGAATAGGCTGTGACATCAGGCTTGATATTATTTTTTAGTAGACGCAGGAAAATATCAGCAGCTTGGTTATCTAAACCATAGGCCAAACTGATCCCGCCTTTTAGTAACTCAGGTTCAACTTGATAGCCACTCAAAGAATCGGGTATCTGGGTCAACCCATTGGGGAACTTCTGCTCTAAAATAGCCATTTGGGTTAACGCTAAGGAAAAATTGCCTTGATAATATTCGTATAATACTTGTTGGTAAGCTTTTTCTAGCGCCACAGAATTGCGATGCTGAACCTGCTGGGCGTCATCTTTGGCATTGATTTGGGAACTCGTCACCAAAGCAAAACAACAACTTAACGCATTAAACCACTTCAACATATTAGAGCTCTATAGCCTCAAAAACAGGCTGTTGCTTAAGGCTAGAATCAATAATGCTCAATTCCAACGATTTAGCCTCTGCAGTTTTAGTAAAGGTGATACTGGTGGCTCTTTTATACTCTCTATCTTGTGGTCCTTTACCGATAAAAAAGGCAGTGAGTTGATGTTCGCCTTGGGCTAGATTATCGATATGTAATTTTTGCACGCCACCTTTAAACAAGGCTTGAATTTGTTTTTCGGTATACAAGTGGAACGTAACAACCTTGTCATCAATCTTCAGCTCAACCGCATCTAAGTTAAAATAGGCACCCACATCCATTGAAAGATAGACCACTACCTGAGTGCTAGATGGAAACAATAAGTCCTCTTCTAGCACAAACAAATCACGGTTAAGGGCAACCACTTCTTTTCTCAGTTGTTGTAATTGTTCAGTAACAGTAGTGTTGATTGGTTGCTTAGCTAACAGCTCACTTTGCTGAGCATTAACGTTTAAACTGATGCTTAATAAACACCCCACCAGCAACGATATCAACCAATGAACACAGTTAATTTTAGGTGCTTTTTCTGAATAAAAACTCATGCGGTTAAACTTCCTATAGCCTTTGGATAATCAAAGGGCACTAATAAAATATGGACACGTACAAACGTGTGATATTGGCCGAAAACTGATAAAGCGGCTCTGCGCCTATTGGTGCATCTACCGCTAGCACATTTCTAAAATCATCATAGTCATAGTTAACATGATCAAGGTCGAGGTTGATGGTGCTTTTTTTGAAAAAATTTGCCGCTGAAAATTGAAATTCATAAGTCAGGCTTAAACCCAAAGACAAGTTATTAAAGGTACTCATTTCTTTATCCCGAGCGCGGAAATTAAATTCAGCACTTCGGGTATATAAGTCCTGATAAAAATCAGCTTTGTCTTGTTGATAATGCCGCCCTCGCAATTCCACAATCCAGTCTTCACCAAAGGTATGGATATAACCCAACTTAAAAGTATTCGCTTCGATGCCCCACGAATCCGAAAACACCTTGGCTTCGCCATACACCGAAGCGCGATAAGGTAAATAATAGTTAGCGGTGATAGCAGCTGCGTTACTTCTGCGAGTGTTAGGGTAAACTTCGGTTTCAAAACGATAGCCACGAGCACTGCTTGCATCTAAAAACCGAACTGAACGATAAGGGTTATTCAAATACCCTTGATCGGATATGTTCTCTACACTCAATCCTAATATCATATTTTTAGTAATAACTTGAGTGATCCCGAGTCGGTAATTTTGTCGTTCTGCCAGTTCTAGAAAATTATCATCACCGGTTTTACCCACTTCATCGTTACCTTTAGAGTATCCAAGAGTAAGCGTGGTGAGGTCACCAAAAAAGTCTTGGCTAACCCCTAAGTGAATCGACTCAGCTTCAAAGTCGTTTTCTGAACTGGTGGTGTAGTTCAAGCTCATCAAGGTTTTATTGTGAAGGAAATCAACCCCAACACTATTTTCTGTGCGTTCTTCTTCATAGGGACTAGCCGTAGCTAATACGTCGATGGATGCACCAGAAATGCTATCGACGTAATAATTGGCAGAAACAGAAACATAATTACCAATTTTTTTGCGTAATAAAATAGACGGTCCGTCAATCGACATGCCACCACCTTGATAGGAGTGGTACATCGCATCAGACCGGTCTTGGGGTAACACGGCAGCATATGCTTGCCAAGCCAATAAGCTGAGCACAAGACTTGAAAATATTAATCGGAGTATTTTTCGTCTAATTACAGCCACAACCGCCTCCTGCTCCACCTTCGGCGCCTCTTGCACCTTCACGGGCTTGAAAAGCATGGTGGGTATAAGACATCGATACGGGGTTACGATTCATGCTCATGATCGGGTCGGCCAAGTTGTCACGCTCATAAGGCTTTACCCAAGGTTCAAAGGTGCTACTACAGCCGCTGGTTAAGCCCGATGTCATAATGACCATGATTGCCAGAAACAAGCGCAACGTGTTGGTTTTAATTGCCTTCACTGCCTACTCCCGAAGTAACGCTTTAACGGCTTGTTTGTATTTCACTTCATCGCCACTTTTATAACCGTAATGCACCAATCGTTGATTACCATCGCGGTCAACGATCACAGTGGTCGGCATCGCCTGTACATCATACAATTTGCTGACATCGTCATTGACATCAAATAGCACAGGAAAAGAAACAGCAATATCGTTTAACAAGATGTCAGCTTTAGACGGATCTTCGTCCACATTGACCGCTAAGATGGTAAAACCCAAATCAGCATATTCCTGCTGTAACTCTTCCAAATAGGGTAATTCTTCGCGGCACGGACCACACCATGAAGCCCAGAAGTTGATCAACACTACATTGCCCAGTTGTTCTTGCAAACGCACATTGCCTCCGTCTTTACTGGCTAACGTAAAGTCAGGGGCAGGGCCTTTTGCATTGGCCGCCAAGCTATTCATAGAAGTCAAGAACAGGGCAATGCAGACCACTGCCAACCCTAAACGACTGCAAAGTTTGGTACTGGTTTTTGGGTCAATGTTTTTAACAAATAACGGCATAAGATAGTCTCTCAATAAATGTAAAACGGACTAAAAAAAGAACGTGGCACCCAGGCCATATTCAATGTTGTGTGTGGTTTTTTCTTCACCGATTAACTCAGAATTAAACAGGTGGTCTTTCATATTGATGTGCAAAGCAAAAAAGTCAGTCAACAGCAATCGGTAACCCGCTCCTAATGTCACGGTAAACCGTTCATCACCACCGAACTCGGTACTGCCGGCGCCTAATGTAAGATAAGTGGCAGAGTTAAACACCCAGCGGTCTGTGAAAAAGGTTTCGCCATTGAGGTTGTAACCTAATGAGACGTTGTAATAGCGATAATCTCGTTCTGCATCGGTTAAAAATGGCGCACCACCACTGAGCACTTCAAAACTGGTTTCTCCCGCTTCAGCTTGTCCATACGTGGCTTCAACAAAAAAATCTTCATTAACGTGATAAGCCGCACGCGCGCCGACCAGCATGCTGGATGAAAAATCTTCTATGCTAATGACACCCACCAACATGCCAAATTCAAAATTTTCTGAGTCGATATTAGCTTCGTTAATATCACGGCGTTCAACACTAGGTTCGATGACACTTTGTGGTGTTTCTTGTTCAGTGTTTTGCTCCCCCGCATCTTGTTGAAACTCTTGTTGCGCTCCTTGTTGCGCTCCTTGTTGCGCTCCTTGTTGCGCTAGCACAGAAAAACTCATCACTGTACCTAGTACGGTGCATAGTAGGGCTAGAAAAAAACTGCGAATCCCAATTTCCATTGTTCTAAATCCTCG
>Ga0307492_10001004_pt1 | contig 11777 bp, 9 predicted proteins | sample SI3LmetaG_FD_202365 | JGI IMG/M metagenome (GOLD analysis project Ga0307492, IMG submission 202365) | Sea-ice brine microbial communities from Beaufort Sea near Barrow, Alaska, United States - SI3L | ecosystem: Environmental > Aquatic > Marine > Coastal | place: USA: Alaska | collected 2017-05-06
AAGTCGCTAAACGCCTAGCCTGTGATGCAAGCCTCACTACCGTGCTGGAAGACGATCAAGGTAACACCCTCAACATTGGCAGACGCTCCCGCATCGTCCCAAGAGCAATGTCTCATGCACTGAGAATGCGAGACGCCGGTTGTCGTTATCCGGGCTGCACCCAGAACCATTACACAGACAGTCATCACATCAAGCATTGGGCACAAGGTGGCGAGACGAGCATGGAGAATCTGGTGACGCTATGTCGGTTTCATCATGGACTATTACACAAAGGCGCGTATCGGCTTGCCCGTGATGAGGCTGGCGACCTAGTCTTTACCAATAGCCGTAACGAGGTGATCAGCCAATCTTTCTACCCTCAATTTTTTAGCGATCTTCACGCGGATGACTGCCTTGACCCGAAGATAGATGAGCACAGAGTCAAATCAAAATGGCAGGGTGACTCAATGGGTATTCAACAGTCGTTGCAGTGCATGTTTGAATTAGAGAAATGGGGGGGGGCCGAGTTTATAGCCCTTGAATCCAAAGCTCGAATCCAAAGCTCGAGACAATAAAAACTGAATGTGACTAGCATACATTACATTGACACCTATCTCGTCAGCGTGCAGGGCGGCGGAAGCGATGATCTGCTGCTTTGCCTAGTCCTCGAACGCGATCCAGCGGCACACTTTCTTTCTGTTCGGATCTGAAGAAGAAGGGATCGGTGCTTTTTGAGGCGGAATTTTGTGTCATGAGCGCCTGTAAGAAAGAAGTTTGTGCTGAATTGTCACGTCGAAAGTAGAGTTTTCTCGTATGATTTACCCAGGAAATTCTGCATGAAGACGTCGAAATTTACGGATAGTTGTTACGCGTCAACTACCTTGGCCGCTTCAGCGACAATCCGCTCAGTCCGGCCTTCGACATTGACCATAGAACGGCAAAGCTCGCCGCACGTCTAGCGGTTAAAATTGTGCAGCGTATTGCCCAGAGACCGAGTTTCTGCGCATGTCGCTACTAGGGGGTAACGGCCGCCTGTAAGCGTCTGACTTCCGCGGCGATACTGGCGACATGCTGGTCTTGATGGTTGAGTTGCTGCAAGGCCCGGTCGAGTTCTAACACATACTCAGTGTTGCTGCCGCTGGGGCCCGCCGCAGTGAACACCTGGTTGGCTATTGCGCGAGTGCTGGCGGCGCCGAGATAATGCGCGTTAGCAGCGGTAGCATGATAAGTGATGGCCATCACCGGCGGTAAGTCTGCGAAATGAACTTCAATGTTGAGTCGGTCATAGCCGCCTTTTTCACGGTAGTCTAATTGCGCCATGACGCTATCTGCTAACTCGGGCGCAACGTGATAAGCCATGCCCATGCAGTCGGCCCCAGGTGACTCGGTCAGCGTGACGACACGGCCCGGTGCGCCGGGCACGCCACGATGATCTGCAGAGCCTTGCCAGAAACGTCTTGCCCAGTGCTTGATATGGCCGGCGCGGCGCTCGACAAAAGGAAAGTCTGCACGCCAGATCAGCGAGCCGTAGCCAAAGATCCACAACGGGGCTGTCATTCTCTCAGCTTCCCATCCGGTAGCGCAGCTTGACGACAAAGATATCGACTAGGCGTTCGGTCCATGAGGCGCGGGCCAGATCCTCAAAACCATCTTCGGGTCGACTATCAACATTTGAGCCACGGGTGTAGACCACAAACAGGTCAGACAAGGGCGCGATTTCCCAGCGATAACGGGCCTGAAAGGTGAGCCGTGAAATGCTGAAGTCCCGGTTGACATCTGCCGGGGTCGCAAAGTCTTGATCCAGTTCGCCATCACCGAGGGGCACCAACCAGCGCTCGTCTTCATATGCTTTGATGCCTGCCCATTGAGCGGTAACGCGAAATTGTTGACGCGCGCTGAGGAAAAAATCTAACTCCAGTTCAGGGCTCCAGCGGCGCGCATCAAACGTCGTAAATTCGCGTTTATCTTCTTGCAGTAGCCAGCCCTTCGTGTCCTCAAAAGCCACGCGAGCGACAGCTGAAAAGCGGTCAGTGGGTTGCCAGCGCAGGTTGCCAAAATATTCGATGGTGCGCCCGCCCAGTGCTTCTTTTGAATAGAAACTGCCTGCGCTGACGCTAAAGGCCTTAGCGTCGTTGGTGGCGTAAAAGGCCCCTGTTTGGAACCTGTTATCTATCTTGAAGTTGCCATTGTCGCCGCTGTTAATATCATCCCAGCGTTCGGGGAAGAAATTGAATTCATAAAACAGGAGGTTGTTATTATTGAACTGAAGTTCCTGGGAGGCGAGTACACCCGACCTTACCAGGAGTTGATCTTTATTGTAGTGCTGCACCAGGCGCAAGTCGGTTTGGCGTGACCTGAGATTGGCCATGTCAGATTCCGTACGCTGGTAGGCGTATCTACCGCCGATGAGGTCGTTGCGTTGCAGAAAGCCAAAGTCGTTGATTTCCAGATCATCACTGAAATAATCCAATGCTAGGGAATGCCTGCGACCCTGCTCAGGTGCATAGCTGACATCAACAAAGGCTCCCTGGCCTTGCTGGTTATCAACATCGCTGTAGAGCAATTGCAGGTCGGTGTTCCATTTTCCAGTCTGGGACAAGTAGTGGGCGTCTACGCCCTGGCTCATGGCCTCCAGCTGAGGATGCTGGACGATGGTGCCAAGCCAGCCGATGGAGCGTCGCGCGCCAGTGCTGGTGTCTTCGTACAATACGCGTGCGGCGCCGAATTCGCGTCCTGTCTGTTCGGCGCTGAAGGCGCTGCCGGCAACGTCGCCCTCTAGCAGTGTGTTTTCTTCAAATGCCGCAAGCGTGCCATAGCGTAATCTGCCATTTTGTCCGATAACTTTTACGGCGCCGATGAGTTCCGTGGGTTGATTTTTTTCCACATCGGTCAGCTCAAAGTCAGCGATCCCCGTGCTGATGGGTTGTGCGCCAATGCGACGTGTGTTGATCAATGTCACGGGCGGGCCAGTTCTGCCACTGCTGCCCTGGCTGCGGGGGGACGTGTTAAAGATCTCGTTGCCCTCGAGGAAAAAGGCGCGTCTTTCGGGAAAGAAAGGTTCGATCGCGGTCAGATTGACGACAACATTGTCAGCTTCGACATTGCCGAAGTCTGGATTCAGGGTCGCGCTGACTTGCAAATTGCTAGAGGGGCGCCAGAAAATGTCCGCGCCTGCCTTGTAGGTGTCTTTGCCGCCGCTAGCAACATTGTCATAGGACGTCGAGGCATACGGAAAAATGTTAAATTGTTGGCTGGGCTTTATGCCCTCAATCTCTAACTTTTGAAGGGTCGAGAGAAACACCGGCGTGGTTCTTGGTAGCCCGGGAAAGCCCCACCGTTGGTTGTTATAGGCCACTCTGCGTGACACATAAAAGCCGACGTTCTGGCGGGCCGCAGTGACTTCCGGCATGGTCATCATTGACCAAGGTACAAAGAATTCTGTACTCCAGCCACCTTCAACACGTGCCGCGGCGCCGTTCCATGGGCCGTCCCACTGTCGGCTGAATTGGCGCTCGGGTAATACCGTACCGTCTTGCAGGCTACCGCCGAGGTTTACGCCGAACCAGTAGCCGAACAAACCGGTGCCGGTTGGGTCCAGCGTAAAAGAATTACCATCGCGTGAAATAAAACTGTCGCGGGGGCTGAGCCGCTCAACGATGGTGTCCTCGGGTTGTTCGTTGTAGATGCCCACATACATGCCCTTGTCCGTGTAGAACACGCGGACGTCGGTCGCCCAAGGGGTTGGTGCGAGGGTGTCGGGTTCAAGGACGACCATAGCATTGATGATTGGCGCGCCCTGCCAAGCAGGCTCGTCGAGTTTGCCATCAATTTTGATCTTCACGCCATCAAGGCGCTGCAGTGTAAGGGTGTCAGTGGGTTGCGCGGCGCTGACTGGGGTGCTGACGGTGGCGCCGCATGCCAGCGCCAGCAATAGGCAAGGGATGAACATCAGTCGGGTCAAGTATGGGGGTTGGACTGTTCGCAAGGGATTGTCTTCTCGTGCCTGTGTGGTGTGACTAAAATGGCGCTTGTGCTTTTGCATCAGGCTGGTTAACGTCTAGCGTTAATTTTCTTGACGCGTGCTCACCGACCATTAAAAGGGTAGGGATATTACGCGAAAATCAGTTTTGGTGCCATTGAACATTCCTCCACACAGACAGCAACAGCTTGGCGAACTTGGTCAACAGCTTGGCCTCAACGTCATCAATTTATTAGCCAGGCTTGGTCGCTATCGAGTGCAGCGGGGCATGACTTATGGCGAGCAGCCACGGCAGTGTCTGGATTTCTACCAACATGGCAGCGGCTCTCGAGTCGCTGGAGAGCCGTTGCCGCCGTTAGTGCTATTTATTTACGGGGGTGGCTGGCGCAGTGGCGCCAGGCAAAATTATCGTTTCGTCGCTGACACCCTGTGCCGGCTTGGTTGTGATGTGGTGGTGGCAGATTATCGTTTGTACCCTGACGTGCGGTTTGAGCAGATGATGCAAGATGTGGTGTTGGCTGGGCGCTGGGTCGCCGACAACACGCCGGCACAACAACCGGTATTCGTTATGGGGCATTCGGCGGGCGCCCAATTGGGGGCGTTGTTGTGTCTCAATCAACGCTGCTTGGCTGAGGCCGGTAACCTGGCGTCGCGTCTTAAAGGGTTTGTAGGTCTGGCCGGTCCTTACGATTTTTATCCGTTCACAGAAGATGACCACTGGGACCTGTTTGGTCCGGAGCAAGATTATCCGTTGTCCCAAGCCGTCAACTTTGTGCGTGCTGATGCACCACCTTTGTATTTGCTACACGGTGAGCAAGATACTCGCGTCAGACGAGGTCACTCCAAGAGTTTGATGGAGAAAGCGCAAGCTGCGGGTGGTCAGGCAGGTCGTGAAGTCTATGAAAATTTGGGTCACGCCGATATTATTGTCGCGTTTTCCGCGTTACATCGAGGTAGGAGTTCCGTGGTCCGAGATCTCGCTAATTTCATTCTTGATCCGCTGGGTGTCATAAAGCGCCCATTGAATAATAACAACACAGGAGATGCCTGATGACGCCATCAAGTACGCAAGAGTTATTGGTTGAGCAACAGGGTCAGATCGCTATCATCACCCTTAATCGGCCAGATCGTCTGAATGCCATCAGCCGCACCATGCTCAGTGAGTTGTCGGCTAAGATGGTCGAGGCTAACAAGGATCCTGAGGTTCGCTGCATTATATTGACCGGTGCAGGTAGAGGTTTCTGTGCCGGTCTTGATCTGGTGGATGTGGCACAAGGCGGTATTGGTAGTGGCGATAGCAAAGGTAACAATCGTCCACGTCAACTGTTTGACTTACGTGACGCGCCAGTGAATGTGATGTGGAATATCGACACGCCGGTGATTTGCGCGCTAAACGGCGCAGCTGCGGGATACGGTATGGACATCGCATTGCTGTGCGATATGCGGATTGCTGGTGAGTCGGCAAAAATGGCGGCGGTGACGGCTAAGCGTAACGTCGTGCCGGAGAGCGGTGGCACCTGGTTACTGCCACGCCTGATTGGCTGGGCAAAAGCGGCTGAGTTGTATTACCGGGGTCGTGTGGTGGGTGCAGCCGAGTGTCTCGATATCGGTCTGGTGAATACTGTCGTGGCTGACGACAAGGTGATGGAGACCGCGCTTGAATGGGCCCAGGACGTGGCTGACAATGCGCCGCTGGCGGTTCAAACCACCAAGCGCATGATGCGCATGGGGTTGGAACAGTCCTACGACACGTCGGTGGATCAGTTGATGATGCATCTGGGCGGCATGTTCGACAGCGAAGATTTTAAGGAAGGCGTGGCAGCCTTTCTCGAGCGCCGTAAGCCTAAATTCACTGGGCGCTAGAGTGGGGGCCTGTCTGGCCCGCCTCGCGTGTCGTGTCTAGGAACGCCATGATCTCATGCTCGCGTTCCATGGTGTCGGCGTAGCCGGCAGCCATCAATTCCTGGCAAAACGCCGCCTCAAATAACAAATAGCTGGCCATGCTGGCACCTCCGCCGGTGCGTGTAGCGCCGATGGTTTTAAAGAATGTGCGCATCGATCTGGGTAGATCTCCGATATGATTCGCGGCGATATCATCAAAGCGAATCGACGGCGTGATGGTCAACACCTCAACGGGATGAACATGGACGCTTTCCTGCTGTTCGGCTGAGAGATAAGCGCTGATGAGATTAAAGCGCTCGAGCATCTCTAGATCTTCGTCCATGGCGTCGATAAAGGATGAGTTAAGTAAGTGGCCAGCGATCTGCGCAAATGACGGTGGCGAGGTGTCTTGCTCGACTGGATCTGGCTGTTCGCGGGCATTGTGACTGACCCCGATAACAAACAAGCGGTCGGCGCCAAGATGCAGGGCTGTACTCAAAGGAGCGCTCTGGCGGATAGCACCGTCACCAAAGTATTCCCCCTGGATTTTCACCGGTGGAAAGATCGCAGGTAACGCTGACGACGCCATCAGGTGATTATGGTCAAGGACGGTACGCAAACCCACACGCTGGTTCCGACGCCAGCTGTCGACGGCGTTAGCGCCTTGATAAAAGCTGACGTTCTTACCCGAATTGTAGGCTAGGGCAGTAATGCTCAAGGCTGTCAGGTCGCCCTGAGCCAGACGCTCTGCTAGCTTGCTGAAATCAATTTGGGACTCAAGCAGAGCGCGCAGCGGTGAGTTGTCGAGCAGCGCCCTGGGTTTACCGGTTATTTTGCCCCCATGAAAAAAAGACGCGAAGATACGTAGCGTTGACTTCAGTAGCTGCAGAAAGCCAACTTTATGGATTTTACGGGAGTCAAGGTTGGACCAGAGATGCTCAAGTCGCGTGACAGCGTGGCCATAGTGATCACTTTCGCAGGCCAGCACGCAGGCATTGATCGCTCCTGCTGACGTGCCACAGATAATATCAAACGGGTTGTGACCACCTTGTGGTTGCAAGTGGGCGATCGCTTTAAGGACCCCCACTTGATAGGCGCCGCGGGCGCCGCCGCCGGACAGGATGAGCGCCGTTTTCGAGTCGTTGAAGGGCATGAGGGTGAGTGACTTATCCCAAGTAAGGTATGACTAAGGTAGCGGCAATTTGCCTTGGCGACAAGTAGCAGGCATTATCGCCGCCGGCAGAGACAGGAGAGAGCAGTTGAGATACAACGAAACAGTCGTCAGTAACGCGAGTCAGCGCATGTCACGCGTGGGGGTAAGTTCATGGTGAAGTATGCCAGCGCGAGGTTCGACAAGGCGACGGAATTGCTCAACCAGGTGCTTTGCGCGCCGGGGGCCGCCGACGGTGTCATTGACCGATATTTCAAGGCGCACCGCAATATGGGCTCCACGGACCGGCGTTTTGCGGCGGCCACGGTTTATGGTTGCCTACGTCACCGCCGTGAATTATTGGCGATCGCGCGCGAGGTCATCACCGTGCCCAGCTCGATTGACGACGCGGCCATGTTGGTGGGTGTGTTTCTGCTACGCTTTGAGTTATGGCCCGCTGAGGCCTTTAGCAACACAGTGTTCGCCGACATCATCAGGCTTAAGCCTGAGGCGGCTGGTGATAAGAGATCGACGAATTTGGTTGAACATTTGCAACAGTATGACACGAGTCAATTGCCTGCCGCAGAGCGATTGAGTCTGCCTGACTGGCTATATCAGGCGTTGGCTAGCCAGGTCTCTGCAACCGAGATCACTGACCTAGTCGCCTGCCTAAACCAGCCCGCGACGGTCGACTTACGCGCCAATTTGCGGCGCGGGTCAGTTGAGCAACTTAGGCAGGCGCTATTGGCTGAAGATATTGAGACCACGCCCACGTCTCTCTCAATCTGTGGTTTGCGTCGCGCGATTCGCGGGCCGTTGCAGAACACCCGGGTTTTCAAGCAGGGGGGATTCGAATTTCAGGATGAAGGTAGTCAGCTGATCGGTTGGTTGCTGCAGCCGGGGCAGGACGAATTCATCGTCGACTATTGTGCAGGTGCTGGGGGGAAGACCTTGCATCTGGGTGACATCATGAATAATCGGGGAACATTGCTGGCCTGTGACATCGCGCCCCGTCGACTAGCCCAGCTCAAACCGCGGCTTGAGCGCGCGGGTATCCGCAATGTGGTCAGTCAGGTGATAGTGCCCGGTGGCAGTGAGCTTGAGGTGTATCAGCGGACAGCCGACGGGGTATTAGTGGATGCCCCCTGTTCAGGTACAGGCACACTGCGACGGTCACCAGAGCTGCGCTGGCGTGATACCGACCTGGTTGCGATGCAACAGCAACAATTGGATATTCTTGTTGCAGCGAGTGAGCTGGTTAGACCGGGGGGGCGGCTGGTGTATGCCACCTGTTCGCTGCTGGAAGAGGAAAACCAGGCGGTCGTTGCCTTGTTCTTGGCGCATGATGCTCGGTTCAAAATCGACCCATTGCCGATAATCAATGATGACCCGACCCAACTCGCGTTGGCTCAAGCCGATCCATTCCTGCTAGAGGGCCTGCGGCAGTCGGGCGTGCTGCAGCTATGGCCCCATCGACATGGCACGGATGGCTTCTTTGCGCAGCGCCTGCGGCGTGTATAGAAGCCTGCGGCGTGTATGCAAAGCTATGTTGACGCGTTATGTTGTTTGTTCTGCTCGCAAGGCGATCAACGTGTTCCAGTTTTCCATAGAGAAACCCTGGGCGAATATCGTTGACAGGTAACCGTTAAGAAACAGTTCGCTCTGTAACGCTGGGCTAAGTTTGGTGACACGCGCGAGATCGATGGTGATGAACTGGGCAACCACTTCAGGCTCGGCGCCGTCAGGCTTGTTGCGTGTCGCGGTCTGTTGGACCAGCAGGTCAAGGGCCTTAAGACGTTGGCCGAAAGCGGCGGTTTGTTGCAACTCGGTGTCATATCGCTGGCAGAAGTCAATCATGCTCTGGGTTTGAGCGGTGACTTGGCCGTCCTTGAAAAACGCATGCTCAGGGTTCTGGCTGACACGGCTGGAGGCGATATCGACGACCACTGCGGCCTGTTGGCCCGGCGAACCCGCTAGGGCAAAAGGGTAGCGTCGCAAGTAGGCTGGGACATAACGGTATGGGCTCCATTCCCCGTGTTCATCGATAAACAAGTTTTTGTCTTCCAGTAGGCCAACGACAGCGACCGGCATGGGGTTGTCCAGACTATTGAAGACAATCGGGTAGTTTTTCTGCACGCTGGAAAATTCGTTGGCGATAATCGGTATGGCCCGCACTTCCGCAGCAAATGCAAATGGTTGAGTCGGCTGTACCAGCCCTAGGTCAGCATGTGCTTCCACATTCAGAAGCTCTGGCTGGGTGTACAAGTACATGCTGCCTGTAAGGGGTGCATTGGTTTCGCTAGAGGTTGTATCAGTCATGGGCAGGAAAATCAGTTTAAAGAATTACCACAGAGTATAGCTTGCCTGATGTGATCTGTCTGGTTCTGGTTGAAAGATGCTCGTTCCTTCGTCGCTCTGGCTGGAGTGTTTGTCTGATATTACAGTCATTGCAGGAGGGTAGTAACACATCGCTGAAGTGCCAAAATTGCTATACTTCGAAAGTCCAGTAGGCGCGGATATAGGTTCAGCTTTTTGGCTGCGCACATGAGAGGTCTCAGCGATATTGCTGATAGTAAGGAGTGCAACAGTGAATCATGACCAAGAGTTTGTCGTTCAACCGGCGCCGCGCACAACGCTCGCGGTAGTTGGGCAAAATGGACGGTTTCCGGTCGCGCAAATTTATTGTGTTGGTCGCAACTATGCAGACCATGCGGTTGAGATGGGCTATGATCCGAGTCGCGAAGCCCCGTTTTTCTTTATGAAACCGAGCTATTCGATTCTGCAACACGAGGGCGTGATGACCTATCCTTCCCTGAGTCAGGATGTGCAGCACGAAGTTGAACTGGTGGTGGCCCTAGGCGCGGGCGGACAGGACATTGATGTTGCCCAGGCTGCTGACTGTGTTTATGGCTACGGGGTGGGTATCGACATGACCCGGCGTGACCTGCAAAGTCAAGCCAAAGCCCAGTCCCGGCCTTGGGACGCGGGTAAGTCGTTTCTTCATGCGGCGCCTTGTTCCGCACTATTGCCCCGCGGCAATGCGAGCAACGTCGACGCAGGTACTATCTCGTTGGCGGTCAACGGCGAGCCCCGGCAATCCGGCGATCTGGCTCAGATGATCTGGAAGATCCCGGAAATTATCAGCCGACTCTCAACGCTGTTTATGCTCCAGCCCGGTGATCTGATTTTTACCGGGACCCCCGCGGGCGTTGGCCCCGTGTTGCCTGGCGATGTGATGAGTGCGCGCATCAATGGGGTGGGTGAGTTGTCAATTCAGGTGGCAGACCCATGAGGGGCTGCCTGCCCGAAGACCTAGTTACCTTGAAACTTTGCCGGACGTCGTTCAATAAATGAGGTAAAGCCCTCTTTAACATCATTGGTGGCGAGTAATAGCTTCTGGTTAGTCCACTCATATTCGGCGAACTCAGCCATGGTTAGGTCATGGGTTTTTTGCATCATCCGTCGTAGTAAGGTGTAGGCCAGCGGTGGACCCTCAGCAATCATCCTGGCGTATTTTTGGGCCTCGTCAAGTAGTACATCGTCAGCAAAAACCTTGTTGGCGAGACCCATGGCGAGGCATTGTTCGGCGTCTAACAATTCGCCGCTATACATAATCTCCATGGCGCGTCCGGCACCAACGATGCGCGGTAGCCAGTAAGCCACCCCGTAGTCTGAGGCCAGCCCGCGTTTGATGAATATCGAACCCATCCGTGCCGATGCGCCCAGCAGGCGGATATCACAGGACGTCGCGATGCCAAAGCCGGCACCCACAGCGGCACCGTTAACGGCTGCGATAATAGGTACGTCACAGTTTGCGAACGCCTCGACATGGCGCGCTGAGCCGCCGAGTGAGTCGAGTCGTTGGTGTCTGGAGGGCTCACCGCCCGCCGCGCCGCTGGCCATGGCGCCTACGGCGGCGCCAGCGCAAAATGCGCGTCCTGTGCCTGTCAATAACAACACCCGCACGTCGTCGTCGGCGTTGGCTCTTGCCACGGCGTTAGTCAGTCCACCACTGATGCCTGCGCTCAAGGCGTTCATGGTATCGGGCTCATTGAGGATGACGTTAAGTACTCCGGCGTTAAGTTCGGTGATGACTGAATCTGGTGTATCTGACATAAAAGCAGTGTCCTGTATTTTTATTATCGGGCTTCTTGTTTTCGAAGATTAATGGTCGTCTGCACACACTGACACCATTCTGGGCCAGTCGTTAGTGTAGAATCAACTTTTACTGCAGGTGAGTGCCACACGTGATTTTCAGGTTGCTTAACCATCAAAATTTTGGCTGGCGCATGGTGGCCGTTGCTTTTTTCGTCGATTTTGTCGCTGTTGGCTTTTTCTTCTACTCGTTTGGGGTGTTTTTTAAGGCCATCGCTGCCGAGTTCGGTGATTCCCGTCTAGGCATCTCTTTGGGGTTAACCGCCACCAATATCGTCGGTGCTATCGTCGCACCGCTACTCGGTAAGGCGCTGGATATCTATCCTCTACGGCAAGTCATCGCTGTCGGCTGTGTGTCGATGACTATCGGTTTTCTGCTCTTGAGCCAGGTGCAAACCCAACTCCAGTTCTATCTCGTGCTAGGGGTCTTTATTGGCTTTGGTGCCAGTGCTATGGGGGGACTCGCCACCGCCAAGCTGGTGGCTAACTGGTTCAACAAACGTCGAGGACGGGCTCTGGGTATCGCGGCCACAGGTATTTCCGTGTCCGGTGTGGTTATGCCTTTTGTCAGTGCCGCCCTGATTGATAACTATGGATGGCGCGAAGGTTTTATCGCTTATGGCTGTTTCACCG
>Ga0307492_10001005_pt1 | contig 11761 bp, 9 predicted proteins | sample SI3LmetaG_FD_202365 | JGI IMG/M metagenome (GOLD analysis project Ga0307492, IMG submission 202365) | Sea-ice brine microbial communities from Beaufort Sea near Barrow, Alaska, United States - SI3L | ecosystem: Environmental > Aquatic > Marine > Coastal | place: USA: Alaska | collected 2017-05-06
TGCTGACACCGCCGTGGAAAGCGCTCAAGCGCGACGCCCAGAAACGCCTCGAAGCGATTGCCGAATCTCAACACCTAGGCGCCGGCTTTACGCTCGCGACCCACGATCTGGAAATCCGCGGTGCCGGCGAATTGCTCGGTGAGGAACAGAGCGGCCATATCGAAGGTATCGGCTTCTCACTCTATCTGGAACTGCTGAATAAGGCGGTGACGGCGCTTAAAAAAGGCGAGCATTTGTCACTGGACGATATCGACAAGCAGGGTCCGGAAGTCAATTTACGCATCCCGGCGCTGATTCCGGAAGCCTATATCTACGATATCAATTCCCGGCTGTCGATGTACAAACGCATTGCCAGTGTCAAAAATGCCGCCGATATGCGCGAGCTACAGGTCGAAATGATCGATCGCTTTGGCCTCTTGCCCGATCCGGTAAAAAACCTCTGTCAGCAGACGGTACTGCGCATTCGCTTGGAAACCCTGGGCATCGATCGGGCCGATATGAACAATCGCTTTGGCACCTTAGACTTTGGCCGCAAAACCGTGGTGGACCCGATCAAGATCGTCCGACTGGTGCAGGGCGAACCCCATCACTACAGCCTGGTAAAGGGTACCCAGTTGAAATTTACAATCGAAACCGAGACAGCCGATCAGCGATTTGCCACTATAGAGCAGATTCTGAATAATATTACCCAATGAGTGTTACGAGACGTTTGATGAAGTTGTCCTTTTATTTACCACTGTTAGCACTTATTACACTGCCCTTTAGTTTCGCGGAAGAGAGCCCTGTTACTGCTGAGCCCGAGCGTTGGTTTCAAGTAGAAGTGCTGATCTTCAAGAATCCGACTATCGAGACCGACAACCCTGAACTGTGGCCCAGCTATGCCGAAATTCAGCATCCACCGGCCTTTATTCGCCTGTCCGGAATATCCGAAATACTGACCGATAATTCCGCCGACGACCCCGAGTCGGCTGAAACCAATATGCCCGACTCGGTTATGGAACTGAACGCTCCGGTTTCAGCTAAAGGCCTGTCAGCCTTTCAGGCCCTATCGGAGCCGGAACGGCAGATGCTCCCTGAACACGATAAGATCGACCGAGATAGGCGCTATCAGGTGCTCTTCCATGAAGCCTGGAATCAGCCGGTACCGGGTCGGGATGAGGTCATTCCCATCCGCATCGATGGTGGCGAGCGCTTTGGTCGCCAGTCTGAATTGCAGGGTTACATTACCCTCTATGTCGAACGCTACCTGCACCTGTCCACCGACCTGCACCTGATTGACTACCAAAAAAGCACCGACCCGTTCAGCCTGGTCGATGAGGTCGCTAACAACGAGACCACCAGTCAAATGCTCGACGGCTTTGGTGGAATGTCCTTGCTCAACGCCGACCTGATGACTAACAGCCAGATCAGCCGCAAGTCCAAGCAATTCTTCATCTCCGTGCAGGATGCCCAATTGAAAGAAAACCGCCGTATGCGCAGCAAGGAAATTCATTATCTGGATAACCCGGAATTCGGTATGCTGATTCTCATCACGCCGATTGACATCCTCGAGAATCAATAGACTCTGAGCAAAAAAAAGCAGCCAAGGCTGCTTTTTTAGCCTCTAATATCGACTAGTTCTGATAATAATCCTGCACCAACTGACTGAGGATCAGTCGCACCCGCTGCATACCGGTGGTCAGGTTGTCATCGATCTGCTTCAAGGTGATCGCCGCAGCACCCTTACCCGCTGCCGGATTGACCACCAGAGCCAAGCTGGCAAAATTCAATTTTAGTTCCCGTGCCAAACAGGCTTCGGGCATGCCAGTCATGCCGGCGATGTCGCAGCCATCGCGCTCCATACGGAAAATCTCCGCTGCCGTTTCCAGCCGAGGACCTTGGGTCACGCCATAGACGCCGCCATTGATCACCTTTTCCTCAACCTTAGCAGCCGATTTTAACAGCTGGGCACGCAATGCTTCGGTATAAGGGAAACTGAAATCGATATTCGATAGCGGTGCAAATTGGCCATCAAATATCGTACTTTCCCGACCAAAGCTGTAATCGATGATCTGTGCAGGTGAGACCAGGGCACCGGGTTTCATGTTTTTCGAGATGCCGCCTACTGCATTCACGGCAACGACATCGGTGGCGTAGAGTTTTTGCAAAGCCCATAGGTTCGCTCGATAATTGACCAAATGGGGCGGGATTTTGTGCGGATGGCCATGCCTTGCAATAAAGAGCACCCGCAAACCATTCAGCTCACCTTCCAACACCGGCGCCGACGGCGCGCCAAAGGGTGTCTGAATATCATGCGCGACAGAAATGGTTAAACCGGGCAGTTCCGTTAAACCCGTACCGCCGATGATCGCCAAAGTACCGGACATAAAAACCTCTCAGAGTTGGATGACAAGATTCAAACCAGTAGTCTTATAAAATGGTGTCCCCTAGAGGATTCGAACCTCTGACCTGCTCCTTAGGAGGGAGCCGCGCTATCCACTGTGCCAAGGAGACGGAAAATACTGGGCGATTGTAACGAGCAGCGCGGTCGATGAACAGAGTGATTGCACAATGAATTTCGGCAACGGGGCAATTTAACGATATACTGTGTTTTTTCCAGTTTGAAAAGACTTATGACGCCCTTAGATATAGATCAAATAGCCGACTGGCTAGATGCTGAGCAACGCTCAGAAGATTGTTTCGATTTTCACGGCCTGCATGGCTTTCTGACCGCTTTATTCCTGTGCAGCGAACCCCTGTCAGACGAGTGGTTAAGCTCGGCCATCGACCAGCCACTGAACGATTTACCCAAGGCAGACGCTGAGGCCTTTTCTCAAGGCTGTATTGCCCTCTACAAACAGATCGGTGATGAGTTGTATTCCGACTCCAACCTGTCCGTGACCTTTGAGCCGACGGTCGATTACCAGGAGTCGGACATGGAGGCCTGGTGTCAGGGTTTTATGGAAGTGGTCTTTGAACTGCCCGATGCCTGGCAACATGAGGACGAAGAGCAGCTAGCGCTGTTACTGCTGCCCATTGAGACGGCCTCGGGATTCTTTGTCGACGAACCGGATTTCCAAAAACTGTACAGCCAGCCCGAGTTACTGACCCAGATGTTTAATGACATTCCCGAGTTGTTAACCGATATCTACCTGCTCTTCCACGCCCCGTCGTAGCAGCTTATGAGCGTTGGTTTAGCGGCCCCCGCCCAGACAATCGGGCGATACCGGCGCTTGCCCACGCCACTCGCTGGCGGTATGCAGATGTAAGGCCAAGGCATGCACTGGGCCGGCCAATTCCGCGCTCAGTAACTGATAAACCTGCTGGTGGCGCGCAACCTTGCGTACCGACTCAAACTGATCACTGACCAATACGACCTTGAAATGGGTTTCGCTGTTAGCCGGGACCGAATGTTTGTGACTTTCGTTTTCCACGCTGACAAAGCTCGGCTCGAAGACCGCAAGTTTTCGTTCTATTTCATCCTGGACTGTCATTTCCACTACCCTTAAAACTATTGTCTGGCACCCAGTTTAATCGAATCGATTTTCGACTCAGAGCGTTAAGCGTTGCAGGGCCCGTGGTAAACAACGGCGGTCCCAGTGTATTTTTCAGGGCCTATTGAGCTTTCCTCAATTGCTCATCGATGGCAGTTTCTTTATAGGTCAGTTGCAGCAGGTGGGCATCAATCCCGGCCCGATGATGCTCCCAATTGTTTTTTTGGCGCAGCCGTGCTTTGGTTTTGTCCCAATGAGCCAACTGATCGTCGGACAGTATTTTGGGCAATGTGTCCAAGCGAAACAACATGCTTTTCCGGGCCACGTAAAACAGCAGGCTCAACCAACCTGCATCAAAACCCCAGCCGTCGCTATACAGGGTCTGCCCTTCAAAGAGCGCATTTAATTCATCGGCGATAAAGTTCGGCCGCATCCCTTCGTTCTGCAACTGTTCTCTAGTGATCAGGTGCAGACTGGCGGCCTCTTCCCGCCAATGCGTCCAGTCCTGTTCAGGCAAGACCAGCCAAGAATAGACTTCTCCCGTTTCAGCGGCCACACCTATCTCGATGGGATAACTGCCCTTGCCAAAACCCGATGCTTCTATATCCAGAATGGCCGGCGTATAAAGTCGTTCCAAAGTAAAAACCCTAATATAAAGAAATTGGACCGGTATTGCGGGCCAAAAACTAACAGTGAATTGTTTGAATCGATGTGCCATCAACCCTGTCAATCGTACAGTGTAACCGAAGACTGGCCCAAAACCGAACGGCCCACAGGCTGGGGCTGAGAGCCAGGTTTGGGCGGGTTAAGGCTATTCACTCGGCGCTGATGAAAATAATCTCTCAATCAGTCCATAGGTCAACAACTGCGGTAAGATCTCAGGCACTGGATCGCCCTGGGCATAAAAAGCATAGAGGGGCACTCCATCCCGATTAAAGCCGGCAATCAGTGCATCGACCGCCGGTGACGGATTGGTCCAATCGGCTCGCACCAGGACAATGTCATTGTCACTGACCAAGCGTTCAAAGCGCTTACCCGACAGGGCCACCCGCTCATTGGCCTTACAAGTAATACACCAGGCAGCGGTGACATCGACAAAAACACTCTTGCCCTCGGCTAAGGACGCACTAACCAGTGCGGCCGAATAATCTTGCCAAATATCAACGCTGCGCCGCTGATCCATAACCATATAAAGCGCAGTCACCAGCAGCAGCAAGCGCGTCAGGCGCTTGAACCAGGTTTTGCGCACAGACTGGCCCGCTGACACGGTCAAAACCGGCCAAATCGCCATGCTAAATAGGATGAGCCCAAGACCGACCTTTAACAGGGCGTTAGAACCCTGCAGTTCAACCAACACCCAGAGTAGCCATAAGGCCGTAGCATAGAGCGGGAAGGCCATCAGCTGGCGGAAATGATCCATCCAGGCACCGGGTTTGGGCATCTTCTTGACCAGAGCGGGCACAAAACTGATGGCCAGTATCGGCAAGGCCAAACCCAGGCCCATGGCGGCAAAGATCAATAGACTGACATAGGCCGGTTGCAACAGGGCAAAGCCAATGGCCGAGCCCATAAAGGGTGCGGTACAGGGCGTGGCAACAACAGTCGCCAGTACGCCGGTAAAGAATGAACCGGTCAGGCCTGACTTTTCCGTCAGCCCCTGCCCCACGCCCATGAGATTCTGCCCGACCTCAATATAGCCGGTCATAGTTAAGGCCATAGCGAAGAACAAGAGCACCAGAAAGGCCACGAAAAACGGCGATTGCAGCTGAAAACCCCAACCGACCCAGGCACCAAAATACCGAATCAATAAAAGTAGACCGGCGACCGCGACAAAGCTGATCACCACCCCAGCGGTATAGGCCAGGCCATGATTGCGCGTGTGCACGGCATTTTGACCAAACTGGGCCATGTGCATGGCCTTTAAGGACAAAACCGGAAACACACAGGGCATTAGATTCAGAATCAGACCGCCGATCAGCGCAAAAACCAGGGCGCTGATCATGGTCAAACCGGACAGGGGTGCGCTGCTCGTGGGTGTGGATAGCTCAACCGCGGCGCCAGTACCGACATCCAAGGATAGAGACGGCACCGCCCGTGCGACCTTGATCGGCTCACCGGTGAGCGAAAAGAGGCGTTTCTGCGGTGGATAGCACAGCCCGGCATCGGCGCAGCCCTGATAAACCAGGAGAATATGGCCCTGGTCCGATAGAATTTGATGGCGAACGTCCAAGCTGTGGTAAAAGACGGCCATATCTTCATCAAAATTGGGATCGTATTTAATCTTAACGTTGTCACTGAATTGGCCGGCCGACAGCTCTGCCCCGTCCTGTGGAATGAGGTTATAGCGATCCCGATAGAGATAATAGCCCTCGGCAATGTCGATGTGGACGACCAGCTCTGCGCCATCACCGGCCACCGAAACACCGAACGCCTCATCGACGGGTAAGAAATCTTCCGCCCAAACACTGCTCACGATTGCTAGTAACAGGGCCAATCCGAGTCTTTTCATTAAACCTTCACCTTAATGGAACCAAAAACATTCAGCGTCTGATCGACCGCCAAATAGGGTAAATTCATCTCATCGAGCCAAGCTTGCACGGCCTGCCCCGCCAATGTCTGACCGGCCAGCATCGCAATGGTTGCAACGGAGCCCGCCATTAAACAACTATCGGCTAAAACCGTGATGGCCGCCAAGCCATCGACCGGCGGAAAACCGGTATCCGGGCGCAGCAGGTGACTGTAACGTTTGCCTTCAACGGTGATAAAGCGCTCATAGTCGCCACTGCCGGCCAGGCCGCCGACCGCCAGATCGAGTGTGGCCAAGGCCGTCTCAGATTGACGCGGATGGCGTACGGCCACCTGCCAAGGCCGGTCGTTGGGCTGCAAACCGCTGGTGCCTATATCACCGGCCAGATTCACCAAGCCCGAGACACCCTCCTGCTTGAGCATGACCACCAGCCGATCGACGGCAAACTCTTTCACCAGACCGCCAAAATCGAGCGCCATGCCCGGCACCATCTGCAAATGGTGACCGTTCCAGCCCAATTTAAGCCAGCCGATTGACGGTAATAGTCGGCCTAAGGCCACCGGGTCGGGCAATTGCGCCCGGCCATAATCCCACACCTGCCGCAAAATACCGACCGTTGGATCAAAGAGTTGGCCACTCAAGTCAAAACATTGATCAATATAGTTTAATAAACCACAGGTTTCGGCGTCGAGAGCCTGATTATTTAGCTCACCACGGTTGAGGCGGGACAGTAGGCTGGTCGCTTGAAAACGACTGTATTTGGCCTCCAATCGGCCGACCTCCGCTTGCAGCCGGGCAAAGAGGGCTTCGCTGGCCACCGGCCGACCCGGGTCGAGCCATAGGCTGACCTCGCACGGACCACCCATGGCCTTAAAGCGACGTTTGACCAGCACCTGCGGCATTAAAAGCGGTAGTCCAATCCCGTGGTAAAGCGCCAGTAGCTCGGTAAACCGGGGATGTCGCTCGAATTAAAGCCATAGCCCGGGTTGGCAACGTAACGCTCGAGCGCACCCACCCAGCTAAATTGCCGAAAATCGATTCGCAGGCGAGTTTTCAAGGCAACGGAGCCGTATTGCGCCAGACGTGGATCGCTGGAGTAATAGCGACTGGTATCGGTGTTGTAGACCACGCCGCCGATACTGTCGTTGAGATCTGGCACCTCATAAAAGTAAGCATTACTTTGCAGGTAATAGCGGATGCCCGGTATCAATTGAAATTTAATATCGTTAGCCGTAAAGAACTGCCAGTCCGGCGCCCAATTCTGGTAATAGTCGAAGTCCAGGGTATGGGAGGCAATATCCCAGGTATCGAGAAACAACCGATAGTCGGCGTGCAGCGCGCCGTTTAGGCCCGGCAGAAACTTGCGCAGCCCCAGAGTCAGGGTGCCGATCGCGCGCGCCGAGGGCCGAATATCACAGGGCACATTTTCTGCGTGCGGACAGTCGCGATAGGGGTCGGACAGATAACCATTTTTATAGGTAAAGGCCAGGCTGGCCTGGGCCACTGTGTTCATATCGATAACCTGACCAACCCCCTCGAAGACCGAGACCTGCCATTTGGTCTTACCACTGGCCGCAAAACGGGCCGGCTCATTGGCCGCCTGATCTGTGGAGCCCGCCTCATAGACGGACGTCGGCTCGATAAGATCATAGCCGCCGCTGATACCGCCATTGAGGGTGGTCATCTGGTTATTCAGTTGAATACTGCCATCGACCGAGCCGCTGAAGGCTAGGTAATCCCGTTCCACAGAGAGATAGGCGCCCGCACCCAGATCTGAGGTGGAGCCATAGAGTCGGCCTGACACACTCAGATCATAGCGCTGTTCTTGAGAGGCGCCGGAAAAATGCGCATAAACCTCTTCCTCTCCGGCCGGAATATAGGTGTACACCGGCGAGGCACCGGCCATGGTCTCATAACTGCCTTCGACGGTGACCGCCAGCTTATCGGTCAAGGGCGTGAGCAAATGGAACTGATGGACCTGAATCTTATAGCGATCCTGGGCACCACCGGAATCATCCCGGCCCGCCGGGCTGTCATCTTCGCTGTAATAGGAATAGCGGTATGAGGCTTCGGTGTCCACTGGGGCGGCGGCCTGGGCCGTGGCCATCATCCCGGGTATGGCAAAGGCACTCTGGGCCAATAACTTTAGCTTATCGTTCATGGTCTATCCTGAGTTTAATTACAACCACAACCGCCGCCGGCGGCAGAGCCACCGCCGGACGAGGCTTCTTTGGCAAAATAGACATGACCGTCCAGGGTGCTCTCAAGCACATCGGGCGACCAACTCATTTCGGACTTTGCCAGGGTGCCCCGTTGCCAAGGACTGACCGTGGTACAGCTGCTTAAAATCAGCAAACCGACCAATAAAACTGCGTATCGAATAATCATCTTGCTCGCTTTTGTTAGGTTGGACACTGCGGTGCATCAGCCAAGCCACCGCCATCAAAATAGCTTGGTTTCACAACTGGAACCCCTCTAGAGTTACCACCGGGCTAACTAAAGGAGTCTAGCCAAGCCTTAACCAAAGATCGGTATTTCTTCAGCCTCTAGTGGAAATTGCAGGGCAAAGGGATGGCGATCGATCTGCGCCAGCTTGCGCATTTGCGCGTGTATATGGGTCGCGGTGATCTTAACGCCGCCGCTAGCCAGCGGCGCCATGCTGACCGGATCGACATTTAATGCTTCGATTAGACCGTTGGTGGCGTTGACTACCGTCCCACCGGTCACGCCATTGCCGAGTAACATATAGCTGGTCACTGCCCAATGATCCTTACCGTCACCATCGTTATACCAGGGCGTACGGCCAAAGTCCGAACCGACGACTATAGTCGTTTGTTGCCGCACACCATAGACCTCTAGGGCCTGAAACAGATAGTGCAAATCGCTGAGCACGGTACGAATGCGCGGGTAATGATCGTTATCGTGATCGCCATGGGTATCGAATCCGCCGAAACCGACCTGCATCGAGGACGCCATACCGGTCGAGAAACCGGCCGCGCCGATCCGCATATGGTTACGCATGCCGCTGTTGCCGGCGGCGATACGAATCAGGTCGGCAGCCGAACCCGTCTCAGGGTCGGATATTTGCGCCGCCACCCCGGCAAACTCAAGGCCCTGATCCCGAACCAGGTAGAGTTGACTCTGGTACTGCGTCCGCAACGGCAAATTTTCCTGACTCGCCTGCAACTGAGTACGCTTATCTTGTGCGATATCCAGAGCACTGGCGAAGGGCTCAACCATGCCATTGGTCGGATTGCCCAAGATACCGAAAAAATTGGCCGCCGCTGCCGAGGATCGGGCCACCAGCCCAGCCGGTTCATCATTGCCTCGACCGTCGGTCATCCAGGCCAAGGGCCGATCGGCCCCCTGCGTCGCCGCATAGAGGGCGCTGAAGTCGGGGTAGCCGGCACTCATGCTGCCGGTGTCGGCATACATGGTGCCGGTGTCATGGGAGTTGGTGCGATTATCAACGCCATTGAGGATGCGCATCTGATCGGCGTGCAAGCAGACGAAGGCATCGTAGACAAAGAGATTAGCCGCCATCTGAGTCCCGTTTAACGCCAGGTTGCGATCGACCAGCTCATCGGTCGCGATCGTACCCAATTCGATAGTGGCCACTGTGCCTTCGATAATGGCGATCGCATTGGCGGTGATTTGCGCCACCGACTTAGTCACCTGCCAGGCAAAGCCGGCGCTCGGTGCCGCGGTGAGCAGATCGGCAACTATATCGCCGCTGAGTATTTGTTGAATATGCGCAGTGGTTAGACCCTGATTGGCCAGGCCATCGTCCAGTTCGGCTGTGGCACCCGCCTGATTAAAGGTACCCAAATAGGGAGCATACTTCAGCTCGGCATTGATGCTGCTGGTGCCCGCATAGATATCTTGGGCGCGCCGGATGGCCGAGGCCGGAAACTTATTCACTGGGCTACTGGCATTGCGCACCTGATTGGCGTTTTTGCCCAGTTCAGCCCCTACCGTTGAACGCAGTTTATTACCTTGGGGGTTACAAAAGGTGGTCGGTTCCCAGCCGCCACCCAGATGAGCAAAGATAAAATATTGCCCGACCGGCGTTAATTCCGTCGCCGCCAATGCCTTGGATGACAGGGACAATGGCGCCATCAGCACCATGCCAGAAGCACTGACATTTTTGAGAAAATTTCTGCGATTCATGGTCAAATCTCCTGTCAATTAGCTGTAGATGAAGCGGTAATCGGTCAACATATAGACCAAGACCGCATACCAGGCCTCGCGCACCGCTCGGGTACCGCCACCGGTGTTGCAGCTCGAGTCGACATCGGCTTGGAGAACTTCCTGGAATAGATCGAAGGCAATGTCGACCTCCTCACTGTCCGATGACACCTCCTGATGCAGGATCGCCAAATAGAGCTGGGCAATGGTCGAGCGTACTGCCTTAAATTGACCCAGACGCGCACTGGCCGAACTGGCGCTCAGATCGGTTGAATCATCTACTAGCTTAAACAGGGTCCGCTCTAAGCGACTGGTGTTGAATTCGTTGCGCACGATGTCACAGGCCTCTTCGACGGCCATCCGTTCGGTCACCGCCGAAATAATACCGCTCACCGAATCGGCGTCACGGAATACATCGGTTGAGTTTTTACCACCCATAAACATCCGTGAATTCAATTGATCCAGGCGCAGCGATTGATTCCAGCCGCCAGAGTTGAGCGCGCGCAACTTCTGATTGAGTAATTGCGGCGGCAAATAGCGTATCGACCCAATCTGACTGTAATCATCCGCTAAATCATTATAAAACATGCCGGTCGAGCGATAATAGGCGCTCTTCGAAATGGCATAGATTAGCGCCTTAATATTAAAGTCATCGGCCTCAAACTCCGCTGCGCCATGGACGATCAATCGGGCCTGCTCTTTATACGCTTGCACATAGGCTTCCGGCGAATCCTGACTCGGCTCACCTAAGATGTCCTGACCGGTCAAGCCCTTGAGCACGATCTGCGCAATGCCACTGCTATAGGCTGGATCATTAGCGACTTGCTCGCCTAGCCACTGTAACTCACGGGAATAATAGTTCTGGTCGATGGTCCCGGTGGTCTTGATCTTGGCCGAACTCAGACCCCAGCTGATGGCTAGATCGTGATCGGGCACGTTATCGGGATTACGAATGTCGTAGACGCCCGAGAGGCTATAGTTCTCGAACGCGGCCGCGACCACATCCATTATTTCATGACAGACCAGACAGTCCGGATTGGAGTTAGTCGGATCGACTTCGCCAACATTGTTGCCAAAGTCCTCAAATTCCAATAAATCGGCATTGCGGTTGCCTTCGATGGCGAGCAGATCCTTCGCGGCAAAGAACCAGTAGACCATGCGCGCGCGATTACGGTGTTTATTAGTTTCGGTGGCGGTGTACTTGTGCAGAAACACCTCATCGGTCAGGACGCCCGAATGGGGCACACCCACTGTCTTGGCAGTGCCACTGTCGTCATTATAGAACAGCTGGGCGGCCTTGATGTCGCGTGGATCAAAGGGAAAATCACGCACCACATAATGGTCGCCATTGGTGTTGACATTGCCATAGAGTTCGATCACATCGAGATAGGCTTCAACCTCGGTGACGTTTTTAAAGGTGCCCCATTGCGGATTCGCGACCACCGCCGAGGCACCATTGGCCAGGGGTAAATCGGGATTGACAATTTTAATATGGGTACCGGCCCGATCGCCGCCGAGGGCCTCATAGGAAAAGCGATTGACCACGGTATATTTACCAGAGACGAATTCCTTG
>Ga0307492_10001006_pt1 | contig 11757 bp, 11 predicted proteins | sample SI3LmetaG_FD_202365 | JGI IMG/M metagenome (GOLD analysis project Ga0307492, IMG submission 202365) | Sea-ice brine microbial communities from Beaufort Sea near Barrow, Alaska, United States - SI3L | ecosystem: Environmental > Aquatic > Marine > Coastal | place: USA: Alaska | collected 2017-05-06
GGATTTTATCAAGTTACAGGATTTTGTGGAGAAGATTATTGTCCTATATATACTGCTGAAGAAATGCTTAATACCAGTTCAAACTTTCCTATTTTTGAAGGGGACTTTATAGAAAGTTGGAAGAAAATCAGCCGGCCACAAAGAATATCCTGTAGTGATTGCCCAGATTTATTTCAAGGTGACCTTAAATATTTTGGTGAAGCCATAGTAGTGCCTATTTGGATCAACGGCAGAGTTAATCGGTGGATTGTATTAGTGGATTATCCAGCTAAAACCCAACTTTTGGATCTGACTAAATTATCTCTACTATTAAATTATGCCTTAACAAACATCCTAAGAACTGAACAAAAGCGTCAACTGGATAAAGCACGCTTATGGATTGATGAAGAATTACAAGAAATATCACGAATCCAGTCTTTATTGCTTCCTCAAGTCGGCATAACCATTGATGGTGTTCAGATAGCGTTTAAATTTAAAGCTTTTAAAGATGCTGGGGGAGACTATCTTGATCTATTCCAAATATCCCTCCCTTCTGATAAACAAAATGATACCAAGTCAATTCGATGGGGTGGTGTTATAGCTGACGTTACAGGTCATGGTCCAAGTGCTGCAGTTGAAGCTGCCATGTTAGATGCGATACTGAGAACCTATAGAGGTCATAGTAAAACGACCCCTGCTGAAGTAGCAAATTACGTAAATACTAATTTCTTTACCCGTCGTGATCGCGGTAAATTTATCACTGCAAAATTTTTCTCCTATGACAGCAATACAAAAACATTACGATATGTTTCAGCTGGGCACCCCAATGGTTTTATTAAAAGAGGCAATAACGTTATCCAATTGGATAAGTCCCTCGGCATACCAATTGGGGTTATTCCGGGTTATCAGTGGGAATATAAAGAATTCATTATGGAAGCTGGGGATATTTTATTTATCTATACTGATGTTGTTCTAGAAACTCGAAATATTAACAAAGAAGAATTTGGCTTTGACCGTCTGATAGAGGTCATTGCAACAGCTCCAAATTGCCCGCATCAGTTGGTCGATCTCGTTGAACAAGCTTTACTAAGCTTTAGTGATACCAAAGTATTGATGGATGATTTAACGCTTTCAGCATTACTCTTAGAATAACGGCAACCCTAAGGGTAGAATTTACTCTGAATCACCTTTTTTTCTTCTAGCTATTCTTTCTTTTTTATCTTTATGTTGTTGTAAAGGTGTCTGGTTAATACGTTTACCTTTAAAGGGATTAACACCCTCCTTCCACTCAAACTTAATGGGTGTACCTACCAAATGTAATTTCTTTCGGAAAAAACCATGAAGATAACGAATATATGAATCTGCTAATCGTTTTAATTGATTACCATGAATTACGATACGTGGTGGATTGTGACCACCGGTATGTGCCATGCGCATTTTAATACGTCGACCTTTAACCAAAGGAGGTGGATGCTTCACTTGAGCTTCCTTTAACCACTCGGTTAACTTTGTTGTATTCATCTTGACCCGTGAAGAACGATAGGCTGAATCTACAGCTGCAAAGAGATCGCCTACACCAGTACCGTGGAGAGCAGAAATATAAAACCACTCTGCAAAATCAACAAACATCAAACGACGTTTCAATTCATCTTTAACTTTTAGTCGAACGGCAGCTTCCATGCCGTCCCACTTATTAACCGCTAGCACTAAAGAGCGCCCAGAATCGAGAATGTAGCCTAGTAATGACATATCTTGGTCAACAAGGCCATCATGGGCATCTAGCAACATAATGACAACGTTGGCATCATCAATGGCTTGTAGTGTCTTAATGACTGAAAACTTTTCAACCGTTTCAGTTACTTTTCCACGGCGTCTAACACCGGCAGTATCAATAAGTGTATATTGAGTACCACGTCGCTCCATTTCTATATAAATAGAATCTCTAGTAGTGCCCGGCATATCATAGACAATGACTCTCTCTTCACCAAGCATTCTATTAACGAGTGTTGATTTTCCTACATTGGGTCGTCCAACAATGGCTAATTTAATTGGTCTCGGGGTATCATCATCAAGATCATCTTCTTCGATAATTTCTTCGGTGGGAAATTCCTCGACCACTTTTTGCATCAATACTTGTACACCACGACCATGACTTGCCGCGATGCCAATTGGTTCACCGAAGCCAAGTTCATAGAACTCAGTAATAATACTTTGAGCATCTAAACCGTCGATTTTATTAACCACAAGAAAACAAGGCTTGGCTAGTGTTCTAAGATGTTTAACAATCAATTCGTCAGAAGGATGAATTCCCTCTCGTCCATCAACAAGAAATAGAATGACATCAGCTTCTTCCATGGCAAGCAAAGATTGCCCGGCCATAAGGGTATCGATACCCTCTTCATCACCACTGATACCACCGGTATCAATGAGAATGCATTCTCTTTCATTGATATCAGCATGACCATATTGACGGTCACGGGTAAGACCTGGTTCATTAGCAACCAAGGCATCACGTCGTCGTGTAAGACGATTGAAGAGTGTAGACTTACCTACATTAGGTCGTCCAACAAGGGCAATAACGGGTCGCATGACGGCTTTCTACTCTGCTCTAAATTTGAGACTGATTAAGGTGCATCGAAGGAATATAAACTACCATCTCTGGTATAGATATACATAGTATCACCTATAACAACAGGATCAGCTACTATGCCTCCACCACCAAGTGAATTTCTAGAAACTATTCTTCCGGTATTTCGATCAAACCAATGTATGTAACCTTCAAAGTCTCCAGCTACTAAATATTCGCCAAAAGAAATTGTTGCGGTCAGATGTCTATCGACTAAAGATGACTGAGTCCATAACGTTGCACCGGTTCGTCGATCTAATGCTTTAACATTACTACGAGTATCCGAAACACTGATAATTTGTCCACCAACACTCATGTTTTGATAAGACGATAATTCACGCTGCCATGAAATAGAACCATCTTTCAAGTTAAAGGCTGCTATATTGCCGTTAAAAGTAACCGCATAAATGATATCACCAAATATAACGGGAGTTGCATCAGCGTCAATCATTCGGTCTAATTCTGAACTTCCCGATGGATTACCAACACGCATTTCCCAAATTGGACGGCCATTTGACATTGCAAAAAGTACAATTTTACCATTCGCAAAACCTGTAACAGCAACACCTCTTTCGATGCTGATAGAACTTGTACCACGAAGTGTTAAAGCAGGAACGGTTCTATCATAAATCCAGTCACGTTCACCTGTTTTAGCATTTAGCGCAAAAAGTTTACCGTCAATCGTTCGAACTACGACTTTTCCATCACCAATAACAGGGGATGAGATAATTTCACTGGATACTAAATTACGCCATAACTCAGCGCCTGTTTTCACATCGAGGATGATCACTTCAGCTTCTGTACTTCCTACTGCGACAATGCCTGAGCCTGCTCCAACTCCACCAAATAGTTCCGAGCCAACTTCTTTTTGCCAAATAACCTTACCTGTTACGATATCATATGCAGCAACTAAACCATTTTTATCAGCTGCTATCACTTTACCATCATAGCTAACAGGGCCTAGTTTATTGTAGAAATCGCCAACACCATCGCCTACCTGAGATGACCAATTATATTTAACATGAAACTGCTCAGTTATATCGTTAAGAGGTGCGGGTTTATAAATGACATCTTCATCGTCACCACCAAACCAACTGCAGCCTGATATCAATAATAGATTTAGAGTAATTATTATTAAGCTAACTTTCTTCATTCTTACTTCCTTACTTTGCATCTACAACTGCCGTTTCATCAGCAAGGTCGGTTAAAAGCATTTCTAGGTTAGGAGATACGGGACCATCTGTACCATGTTCTTTTGCGGCAGCATAGGCTTGATTCGCTCTACTGCGATCACCCTTAGCAAACCAAATATCACCACGTAACATTTCATAAGAACTACGATATTCGTCTCCCACAACCTCAGCAATGATTGCTAAGGCTTGATCACCTTCGTTTTGAGCAATCAATGTGCGAACAAGGCGAATGCGAGCAATATGCTCTATAGTGCCATGTTGAGCATTATTCATTGCATCTCGTAGATGTTGAGCTGCAGTACCTAAATCATCTTGACTGACAGCTAATTTTGCGAGATGTAATGACAGTAAATTACTGTAGATGATATCCGGGTTTTCTTTATTGAAAGCCGAAGCAGCAGAAATGAATTTATCGTTATCTTTTTGTTCAGTTAAAAGCACCATAACAGCCTCATAACTATCCGATGCTTTAGCTAGTGAAAGTTCTTGTTGTTGATCAAAATAGCGATAACCGAAAATACCGACCAGTCCTAAAACTAAACCGGCAATAATAGTTGTTCCGTATTCTTTAAACCATCTTTTGATGGCTTCTACTTGTTGTTCTTCAGTTTCAAATTCCACTTAGCTTTCCTTAAACTTTAATTATCTTAAAATAGTTATTTATAAATAGTCATTTAGCCAGGCAGGGAGATCATCTATCGATAACTCAATCTGTTCTCGTTGTTCTCTGAGGAACTTTATCGTTATCCTATGCTCAACCAATTCATCATCACCTAGAATCAAACAAAGGCTTGCACCGCTCTTATCTGCTTTCTTCAATTGCTTCTTAAAATTTCCAGTTCCGCAATGGGTGAGGATTTTCAACCCTGGGAGGATATTACGCAAGTCTTCAGCCAGTAAAAGTGCTTTTATTTCAGCTTTTTCACCCAATCTTGCCATATAAACATCAATATTATCACTCTTAGCTGAATTATCGTCCAAATCGGTTAACAGTGCGACCAATCTTTCCAGACCCATTGCAAAGCCAACTCCAGGTGTTTCTTTACCACCTAGTTGTTCAACGAGACCATCATAACGACCTCCACCACAGACAGCTCCTTGTGAACCTAAGGCATCGGTAATCCATTCAAAAACAGTGCGATTGTAATAATCCAGGCCTCGAACGAGGCGACTATTTACAATGTATTCAATACCAGCATTATCAAGACGTTCACAGAGTGACTTAAAATGTAGTTCAGATTCTTCATCCAAATTTTCAATTAACCGAGGAGCGTTCTGAATTAGTTCTTGCATAGCAGGGTTTTTACTATCCAGTATTCTCAGAGGGTTTATTTCAAGTCGACGCAAACTATCATCATCGAGTAATTCTGTGTTAGCACTGAAATAACCGACCAAAACAGCACGATAATTTTGTCTTGCTGCTGAATTTCCTAGAGAATTTATTTCTAATCTTAATAAATGGTCGATGCCTAAATTTTTCCAAATTCTAGCTGTCATCAAGATTAATTCAGCATCAATATCGGGGCCTGCTAAACCAAAAACTTCTGCACCCATTTGATGGAATTGTCTATAACGTCCTTTTTGAGGGCGCTCATAACGAAACAAGGGGCCCATATACCAAAGTCGTTGTTCTTGATTATAAAGTAATCCATGTTCAATACCTGCACGTACACAACCAGCCGTTCCTTCAGGACGTAGGGATAAACTCTCACCGTTTCTGTCATCGAAGCTGTACATTTCTTTTTCGATAATGTCCGTTGAGGCACCGATGGAGCGTGCAAATAAATTCGTCTGCTCAACAACGGGCATACGAATTTCTTTATATCCATAACTAGACAGTGTTTTTCTCAATATAGATTCTAAATGTTGCCAAATAGCAGTTTGGCTTGGGAGAATATCATTCATCCCTCTAATTGCTTTAATCGGTTTTGACACTAAGTTGTTCTCTTATTTTGTTTTTTATTTAGCGTTGAATTCTAGTTCAAACATTTTTCACAGGTATACCGGTTTTTATTCGTTCTTCAATCTGAGCTCGGATAGTCTTTTCGAGCTTATCCACTAGAGTCTCATTATCGAGTCTTTCTTGAAGTTCTCCTTTAACGTAGAGCAGACTTCGTTTACCGCCGGTTAATCCTATATCAGCAGAAAATGCCTCGCCTGGGCCATTTACCACACAACCAATAACGGCAACGTCCAAGGGCTCCAGAATATCTTCTAATCGAGCTTCGAGGGCATTAACTGTCTTTATCACATCAAACTCTTGTCTCGAACAAGATGGGCAGGCAATCAAGTTAATACCTCTTGATCTGATCTGTAATGATTTCAATATATCAAAACCGACTTTTATTTCTTCAACAGGATCCGCAGCTAAGGAAACCCTGATGGTATCTCCGATACCTTCCGCCAAAAGCATACCAAGACCTACTGCCGATTTAACAGAACCGGAACGTAATCCTCCAGCTTCAGTAATACCGAGATGTAATGGCTTATCTGTTTGCGATGCTAACAGTCTATAGGCGTGAACCGTCATAAACACATCAGACGCTTTTAAGCTGATTTTATAGTTATCGAAATTCAACTTATCGAGAATATCAATATGTCTGAATGCTGATTCGACAAGTGCTTGGGGAGTTGGTTCACCGTATTTTTCTTGAATATCTTTTTCCAGCGAACCCGCATTGACTCCAATGCGAATAGGAATATTTTTATCTTGCGCCATACTTACCACAGAACGTACTCGATCAGCAGAACCTATATTGCCAGGATTGATACGCAAACAATCAACGCCTGTCTCCATTACTCTTAACGCTATACGATAATTAAAATGGATATCGGCGATTAATGGCACATCTACTCTAGCGCGGATTTTTGCAAAGGCATCCGCTGCTTCATTGGTTGGCACAGAAACTCTGACTAGATCAGCACCGGCACCCACAATACGCTCTATCTGATTCACTGTTGCTTCAACATCGCAGGTGTCAGTATTGGTCATACTTTGGACCGAAATAGGCGAATCACCACCGACCGGTACAGAACCAACATATATTTTTTTACTCACTCGGCGAGTTATCGGCGATGGGATTTGCATGGTTTAATCTCGTAAATTTGAACTAGAAGAAGATAAGCGTTCGCCTAGGGTGAAGCGAGCTATCTGACCAGAAGGGTATATTGATAAATCAACTAACTCATTGTTATATTGTAAGCTAACCGCTCGAGGTTTACCGAGTACAACGTTAATAGGTGCGACTCCATTAACAGAGAAGCGTCGGCCTGAAGGTTTTATTCCCACCGCTAACACTTCGTCATTACTATCAGTTACCTGGACCCAACAATCATCTACAAAGGTAAACTCTAGTTCCGCTTCAACACTGCTAGCAGTAGTGTCTTGAACAATAATTTCAGGCTGGCTGCTAACGTGTTTAATGCCAGTATTATCCACAGCAGTGGACTTTTCAGTCTCATTCTGAACCTCTAATACAATTTCTTTTGCCTGTTTATCAGCTTCAGCTACAGTCTTATCATTACTCTCATTTATGACCGGTAGAGTAGTGCTATCAGCTGAGGCAGTATTATCATTATTGCTTTGGGAAAAAGCCATCCATCCAAGCACTAATAATGTGATAATTAACACCAAGCTTAAAACTTTAAACCATAACATATGACTACCAATTTGGCTTTTAACAGGAGCTATATCCTTAGAAGGTACATAGTAGTTACGCACAATCTCTAGGCCTATATTTTGTGTATAGATAGCGACTATTTTCTCTTCATCAATTTCTACAGCTCGAGCATAAGTTCTCAGGTAACCACGAATAAAAGCATCTGGAATTTGTTCGATATATTCATTAGATTCAAGTTGTTCAATAACTGAAGGAGATAGATTTAGTTGTCTGGCAATATCAGCTTTAGTAAATTTAAGTTTCTTACGGGCAGCAGCTAATAAGTCTCCAGGACCAGCTGCGATTATTTCAGCTGACTCAACTGAGTCCTTAATATCTTCGTTTTCTATTTTAGCCATTGGCTTCTTGTATCCAAATAATCTGCTGTCTGTTGTGAATCAGGATATAACTGCTCAAGTTTAATCGCATAACTTGCTACAGCATTCATATTACCTAACTTTGATTCTGTTCTAATTGCTAACCATAAAGAACGAGCAGTAGGACTAGCAATTTGCTCATAGCGAGTCAAATAAGAGCGACTTCGGTTAAATCGACTTTTTTCATATTCGATGGATGCCATACCTAATAAGGAATCACGTTGTCTTGGATTATGATTAAGCGCTTTTCGATACATAACCTCTGCTTGTTCAGTTTCACCTGCCATTAGATTACAAGTAGCTGCATTTTCGTAAGTAGAACCCACATCTTTATTACTTAAAATTTTTGTTGAAGCATCAAATAGTTCTAAACTTTTCTTTAATTGATTATTACGACAGAGAAACACACCATATTGATTTAATAGCGCCGGATTTTTTGAATTGATTTTTAACGCTTTTTGATAATACTGGTCAGCTAATTCTGTCTCGGATACTTTTTCATAATACCAAGCGAAGCCTCGAAGTACATTTTCATGATTAGGGAGATGTACTAAAGCCTTATCGAGGTTAAACTTGGCCTTATCGTAATCGCCTTGGGACAGGTAACGTAAGCCGAGACTTAAGCGAGTATTCGCAGCTTTTTGTTTATCATAGTCAGACCCTCTATCACTTTTCTCAGCAGTAGAATAAGGTGTGGTGAAAGAAGAACTTGTGGTTGTACAACCCGTGATTAAGATCAAAAGAGCTATAGCCACCAAACGACTAAATTTATACATTCGAAATCCCTAGTCAATAATGTTATTTATTTTGATTCTATTTTTATCCTTTCGTTCCATACGCCTTGTTCGATCATTTACTTTACCAGCTAATTGACCACAGGCAGCATCGATATCGTCACCTCGTGTTTTACGAGTAGTCACTATCATACCATTAGATTGGACAATCTGTTCAAAGGCTTTTATCGCTTTTTGAGTAGAAGTTTTATAGGAACTACCAGGAAAAGGGTTAAAAGGGATTAAATTTAACTTATTAGGAATACCAGAGAGAATTTTAACTAATTCTTCTGCGTGGGCAGGAGTATCATTTACACCATCAATGAGTACATATTCCACCGTTACTTTACGTGCAGCAGCTGATTTATCAAGATATCTTTTCACAGACTCTAATAAAACCTTGATGGGATATTTTTTATTAACTGGTACAAGCTCATTACGTAATTCATCATTGGGCGCGTGAAGAGAAAGAGCAAGGGCAACATCTGTCACATCCAACAATTTATCTAGGGCTGGAACAATGCCGGATGTACTGAGAGTAACTCGTCGCTTTGAAAGACCGTAAGCATTATCTTCCAACAGCAGATTCATCGCAGCAACCACAGGATCAAAATTCAGTAAAGGTTCACCCATTCCCATAAACACTACATTAGAGATAGTACGATTACCCGTCACCTTAGCTGAACCAAAATATTTCATGGCATGCCATACCTGACCGATAATTTCTGACAGATCAAGATTACGACTAAATCCCTGAGCACCTGTTGCACAAAAGCTACAATCGACAACACAACCAATTTGAGAAGAAATACACAAGGTACCGCGATTTTTTTCAGGAATGAACACCGTTTCAATAGCCTGACCACTCTCAAGCTTTAATGCCCACTTGATGGTGCCATCTTTTGAGACTTGTTGGGAAAGAACTTCGGGCGCTTTGATGTAAGCAATTTCTTTTAGTTTTTCTCGAAGTGACTTTGAAACATTGGTCATAGCATCAAAGTCGTCGACACCATACTGATGGATCCATTTAAGGATCTGAGTGCCACGAAAAGGCTTCTCACCTAAATCAGCAAAAAAGGTTCTTAAATCTATAAGAGACAGGTTTAACAGATTTACTTTTACATCTTCAGATGAACTAGTCATTAGTAACTTCTATAATAAGAGAAATTGAAGGCTATCGAGTACGAGGACTAATTTCTTCAGCCGTGAAGAAATAGTTAATTTCGCGCTCTGCAGATTCAAGAGAATCAGAACCATGAGTAGCATTTTCGTCTAACGAATCTGCAAAATCAGAACGAATTGTTCCAGAAAGAGCTTCTTTAGGATTAGTAGCACCTAAAATTTCACGATGAGCAAGAACAGCATTTTCACCTTCAAGAACTTGGATCATTACTGGACCAGAAGTCATGAAGCTTACAAGATCGTTAAAGAAAGGACGTTCACTATGTTCAGCATAAAAACCTTCAGCTAATTCTTTAGACAGATGCAACATTTTAGCTGCAACAATACGTAAACCAGCACGTTCAAAACGTGTATAAATCTCACCAATAACGTTTTTAGCAACTGCATCGGGCTTAATAATTGAAAAAGTACGTTCCATAGTCATATTGTAATCTACCTATTTAATGTAATAAAAATAATGTGTCTAAAAAGAAATTTCTGAAAATTAACCTAAATTCAATACGTTAGACTAACTTTTAGCCTTGTGTAAAGGCTTCAAATTAATAAATCAGCTAATTTTCAGACTACTCTCTTTTGCGCGCGCGTATTATACCTGAATTATTGGTAATGAGTAGGATCTTCGAGCCCAGCATCCATAAAGCCTTGCTTTCTTAAGCGGCAGCTATCGCAGACAGCACAAGCTTTTCCATTTTCATCGGCTTGATAACACGAAACGGTTTGGCTGTAGTCAACACCTAACGTCATACCAAGCTTAACAATCTCAGCTTTTGATAAATCGATTAGAGGTGTTTCAATTTTAAGAGAATGCTCTTCAACACCCACACGAGTTGCAAGATTGGCCATCTTCTCAAAAGCGTTGATGTACTCTGGACGACAATCAGGATAACCGGAGTAATCGACAGCATTTACACCAACAAAAATATGGTTAGCACCCAATACTTCAGCCCAACCAAGTGCTATGGATAAAAATATAGTATTGCGTGCAGGAACATAGGTAATGGGAATTCCACTGGTTTCATGTTCAGGAATGTCCATGGTGGAATCCGTTAGAGCCGAACCACCAATTTGCGACAAATCAAGATTAATAATTTTGTGCTCAGTCACAGCAGATTGTTTAGCAATACGTTTAGCAGCATTTAACTCAACACTATGACGCTGAGAATAATCAAAACTCATGGCATAACACTCAAAGCCAGCCGCTTGAGCTTGGGCCAGAACAGTCGAGGAATCGAGACCACCAGAAAATAATATAACAGCTTTAGACACCTTGTTTATCTCCCCATAAAATCTTATGCAACTGCACCTGCATTCTCACCTCAAGCTTATCCTTTAAAATCCAAGCAGCAAGATCAGCAGCATCTTGTTCATGATGAGAAGGAGAAAAAAGTACCGTACATCGCCTATCAAGTTGGTGTTCAGCAACTTGCATTTTAGACCACTGATAATCACGCTCATTACAGATAACAAACTTCACCTGATCTTTAGCTGTAAGAAACTGAATATTTTGCATTCTGTTCTTAATCATTTCACCAGAATTAGGTGTTTTTAAATCCATCACACGCACAACACGTTCATCAATATCTTCAATAGCAAGAGAACCAGAAGTCTCAATGGATAGCGAATACCCAAGATCACAGAGTTTAGCCATTAGCTCAATACAAGGTTTTTGAGCTAAAGGTTCACCTCCGGTCACACAAATTTGTCGGCACTCAAAAGTAGCAACCTGCTGACAGATGTCATCAATCGTCATACGTTCACCACCCGTAAAGGCATACTCCGTATCACAGTAATTACAACGTAGTGGACAACCCGTAAGACGAATAAAGACAGTGGGTAATCCCGATAACAGAGATTCCCCTTGTAGAGAGTAAAATATTTCAGTAATTCTTAACGATTCCAAAGCCATTTTTCCTAAAATTAATACCAATAAAACCATCTAAAGTAAGGTGTTTTATTGTTCAAAAAAAG
>Ga0307492_10001007_pt1 | contig 11752 bp, 11 predicted proteins | sample SI3LmetaG_FD_202365 | JGI IMG/M metagenome (GOLD analysis project Ga0307492, IMG submission 202365) | Sea-ice brine microbial communities from Beaufort Sea near Barrow, Alaska, United States - SI3L | ecosystem: Environmental > Aquatic > Marine > Coastal | place: USA: Alaska | collected 2017-05-06
GTTATGGCATTACCATTTAAGTCCATTGAAAAAGGTGTGATGATTTCAGCTTTAGTCCCGTAACCAATCGTTGCCGCTATGGGTTGGCCAGCAAGCATGTGCGCACCATCTAACCGACCATCTATAACGCCATCAAGCAATACTTTCCAGTTCGCTTGTGACTCAATCGTTACGTATAGCCCTTCATCTTCAAAAAAGCCTTTTTCATAAGCAATGGCGATGGGGGCCATATCGGTTAATTTAATAAAGCCAAATTTAAGCTCTTCTTTTTCTGGATAACCTAACTCTGCCGCCTGTAAAGACGAAGTAAGTAGAGAGCCAGAAATACATAGTCCTGCAATAACAGTACTGCATAATTTTTTACATTCATTTTTTAAAGTTGTTTTCAACATAGCTTTCTCCAAATAAAAAAGCCCACAGAACTTCGGATACAATCCGAGTGCTGTGGGCTTCAATGCCAAACTAATAATGACTACGTCGTTGCAGTGCGATTAGTTTTAACGAAATAAGTTTTTAGTCAATTTTCACTTTATAGTTAGAACAACCGCTGTTGGTTGCATTAACATGAAAAGACTATGAACTATAGAGCACAATTAGTGCCAATAATTTATTTTGTTTAAAATCAAGTGGTTATTAATTTAGTTCTACTCTGTAATTTAAATAACTACTTGATTTGATTCAATATGGGGAGGCACTTGCACTGTTTTGGTGTCTATATCGAGCCTTTAGTTGATCATTCATTATCAGACTTATCTATTAATTTTATTGAATTATGGATTGATAAATATCTTCTCTGTAGATTGAAGCAATGTTCAAATCAATGCTTTGTTGTGCACTTATATGTCCACATTCATACATTAATTCCGCTATAGCTTCACCGTAATGCTGCGCAGGTGTATTAAACGTAGAGTCGCCTAATGTAGAAAACTGTTGATAGGTTGGTACTTTACGTGGGCTTGTATCGTTAAGGGTTAGGCAACTCCCCAGTAACGAGGGTGCAATGACATCAATATGGGTGTCTAAATACTTTGCACGACTCAATAATCGAGCGGCTTCAAAACGATTGGGAATATTTTCAAGCCATTGGCATGCTTCATATAAAGCTGACACTAAAGCAAATGTTGTTTGAGGATTGTTAGCCTGCCAATCAGACATTAACCCAAGTACTTTCTCAGGAGAGTCTTGCCATAAATCAGATGAAGTAACACCAGTAATGCCAACACCTTCTCGAACCGCCTTAGCATTCCAAGGGCTGCCTACACAAAAACCATCAAGATCGCCTGAATGCATAGATGGCACCATGTCTGAAGGAGGTACAATTAACACATTAATGTCTGATAGGGTAATAGCACTTTTTTTAAGCCATTCAATAAGTTGATAATAGTGACAACTATAAGGAAAAACGACTGCAAATGTTAATTTGTTGCCGGTTTTCTTTCGTTCATCTATTTCATGCCTAAGTATGTTTGCCGAAAAGGGCATGGTGATTTCATTTGTATTATGTTGTGCCAATATTTTTTGATAGAGTTTAGTTGATAACGTAATGCCATTACCGTTACGGCTCAATATCATTGGGGAAATAACGGTTGATTTTCCCCCGTGTAAACCTAAGTTACTGGCAATGGGCATTGGAGCTAACATTTGTGCAGCATCAATGGCTCCAGTATGTAACTTATCTCTTAATGTAGCCCAAGAGTTTTGTTTGGTTAACTTAACGTTAAGTCCCCATTTTTCAAAAAATCCCATCTCATGAGCAATGACTATGGGTGCACTATCGGTTAATGGCATAAAACCTAGGGTTATCTTTTTCTTTTCAATATTAAGCATGATTTTTATTCTCTAAAATTATTTAAAACGCTTTTCAACCATCTAAAAAATGCTAGCGACAGATAATATGTTCTTAGCAACATCGTCCATTTTTTGGCTGTTATCCATCGCAATTTTACGAATGAAGTGATAAGCATCTATTTCAGAAAGTTGCTTTGTTTCCATTAACCAACGTTTAGCTTTATCGATATTTTTTTGACTGGAGAGTTTTTGTTTGGTGTCAGCAAGTTCTTGTTTTAATCTCTGAAAAACGTCGAATCGGGCAATCGCCACATCAATAATAGATTTCACTCTTGTTTGATTTACTTCGCCAACAACATATGCGCTTACACCCGATTTTACCATCTGATTAATCGTAGTATTAGTGTTTTGTTGTTCTGAAAATACGACAATAGGTTTAGGAGCGAATTGAGATATTTTATTAAGGTTTTCAAGCATGTCTCTGTTGGGGGATTCTATATCTATAATGATGACATCAGGGTTTAGTTGCTCAACATCTCTTAACAAAGGCACACCAGAATGAGCAATATGATAAATATCATACTGGGCATTAGTAAGTACGGTGATCAATGCCTTCGCTTTTGCATGATTACTCTCTACAAGTAATACTTTTAATCTTGGAATAATATCTTGATTTGGAATATTTTTTTTCGATAAGGACAACGTGTTTTTTTTCAATTGATTCAAATCAAAGTAAATAATAGGGGATGTTAAAAAAAAGAGCAGCATTCATGCCAGTAAGTTAAGTTGTTAAATATCAATATTTTAATTTATTTTCTTTAGTTTTTAAAATTATTTTGTTAGTTAGTGATGCAGGGATGCACCACTAACTAACATACTTATGTAACGACTTATTGCTCACCGCCATTTAAGTTGAGTCATTATTTCAAATGCTCTCTAGACCTTCAGTCTATTTTAGCTTATTAGCTTACAGATATAGAGCTAGAAATTTGAGTATGTACTGCAAAATATACACTTTGCAATAAAGGCAATAATTCTAAAATGATCTATTACTTTATTGAGTTTACAACGAAATCTAATACATTATCGCCTGATGACTTATAAGTTAAATCAAATAGCGGCTCTGGTTTTATTATCATTCCTCTTTCTACAAGTTCTGAAATGATATTGAAATCGAGTAACCCCGCTTTACCGACTAATAAATTATCGATCGAACTCTCTTTAGCAAGACTTATAATATCCCTGAAGCCCTTTAAATATAGGTAATCTTTAGTGAATCCGCCTCCTCGGTATACTCGAGCGGTTAAAGTAAATGCAAAGTTTTTTTCTAAATCGAATTCATTCATCAAGGTATGATATGTTTTAACAAAATCATTATGTTCAAGCATATATTGTACAGCGATCACTCGTAATGCTATAACTTTTAGCCGTTTAGTGGTTAAGCTACCTGAACAATATTCGCTGTAGAGCGCTATTCCTTCTTGAGTATGTGTATTCCCTGTTAGACCTAAAGTAAACACCTTAAGGGGGTGTTTTTTAGCATTGAGTGTTGTCAACATGTGAATGCCAAGCTCGTGATAGGCAAATGCGTGAAGCTCTTTTTGTGAAAATAAGGCTTCTTTATTTATAAGTAGAAGCGCTTTTTCATTATTTACCATTGCTTTTGCGACTATCTTATTTGATTTTTCGACTTTGCAATGTAGATTCCACTTTTGGGCTTGAACTCTAAAATATTCAATGGCTTGATCGGCATTATGTAAGACTTCATTTGGGTTAAGTTCGTCATCGTTTAAATGTAAAAGAAATCTCGCATTAGCAATGTCATTAACGCTCGGTTCTCCATAATACTTTAAAGAGTTATAAACAAAATCATCTGTGCCTATGGTTGTCAGTAAGTCAATTTTACTCGCTAAATTATCAATAACATGACGATACAATTGTTGAATATCTGCATCATAGACTTCACTCACGGGTAAGTTGTATAAGTTTTCTCTGAACTTGTAGGGATCAATATTCAGCTGTTTATAATTAAAGTTTGGTGAAGCATAACTATTTCTTTTGAGAAAATTATTTCGTTGTGCAATTAAGTTAATTGGGTTGATAAAATTTAATGTTTCAATGCTTTTACAGAGTGAAAAAAGCTTTTTGTCTAAATCTAAAACTTCAGGGCTAATTGTGGAAGATAATATATCGGCTTTTTGCGTTTTTTTTCTTTTGCCATAACGACGTACAAAAAAGGCGGCTGTTTCGCTGATCGCATTTTTAAGACCTGCTTTTAACTCTTCCAACACCAGTGGATAAACCTCACCAGAAGATTCATCCATAAATATTTTTTTTACCTCAGTAGGGATTACTAAGGTATTGTCGAAATGTGCATTTACATGCGTTATCAAATATCCTCTACCGTGAAATACTTCATCGACTGCAGCCCTCACGTCAAGATTAGGTAAAATGATACGATTGAGTTGCTTTTCAAACTGGTTAACAACATTTCCCCATCGTTCAACGTCTATTTGGCCTGATCCTATGTTAAATGTGGGGGTATCTTTTTCTATTCTCTTGTAATTATAAGCATGAATATCGAAAACAATGGCATTGTTAAATTGTTTTTCAATAACGGCAATGATTGCGACTAGCACATTATAAAAAGATTGATGTTTACTATGACTTTTAGCGCGTTGTTTTTGACTTAGCGGTTTTTCCCAAACTTGTTTATCCCAAGCCGTTTTAAAGTAGGTAGATAACGTTTTTGCGCGATTTAGATCATATTCAAAACGAGAGTCATTGCCAATAAGCTGTATAGGAAAAGAAGAAATGAGTTCATCTGTGTAAGGATCCTCTTCATAAAAGCTTTCTTTATTCGATAATAAAAATGACTTCTTAAGTTCAGATCGAAGTCTATGACCATTATGAATAGCCGCGCAGATAACGGGCGTATATTCATCAATTTTTATGATGAAAGCTCCCGAGTCTACCTCTGCGTGAAAACACTCACCCTTTTTAATCAGTGTAATACATTCTTCTTCAGATAACGTGAGCATCGTTTATTGCCTGTCTAAATTCATTTTTACGCTGTGCTAATGCTTCTTTTACGTTCACAACACTTTCTACAAAATCGATAACTTTCTTTTGAAGCTTGACGTTATTCAACTTGTTAATACGCATTATTCCGCCGGGGCTTTGCACATTAACTTCAATTAATTTCTCATTAATTACATCGATACCAACAAAATATAAACCATCACGTACTAATTTTGGGCCAATGTGCTTACAAAGTGCCTTTTCATTTTTAGTTAAGGTGTGTTTTACTACTGTGCCTCCTGCATGTATATTTGAACGTACATCATTTGCAGCAGGAACACGTTTCATTGCACCAATAGGCTCACCATTTAACATTAAAATACGTACATCGCCTTCATCAGCTCCTTCAACGTATTCTTGTAAAATAACGTAATTACCACCTTTACCACTATTGATGTAAAATTCTAATAAAGAGTGAAAACTCTTCTGTGCACTTTTCTCAACGAGAATAACCCCCTGACCGCCATAGCCGTCTAAAGGCTTCATTATCATTTTTCCTGACTCGGATTCGCTTAATACATTGACTAAGTATTCTGGCGTCTTAGAAACATGGGTAACAGGGATAAAATGATTAGTGGGATCATCAAACGATGCGGTATAAAGTTTTGTATTCGCGATACGTAATCCATCAATATCATTCATGATGAAAACATCTTCACGCACAGAATCAAGAAAATTTAGCGTGATGGGATCTAATGGAGGGTTAGCGCGCATAATGATAGTATCAAAGCCAGCGAGAGGTAATTGTGATTTTTTAAATTCAGCTTTCTTATAAAATGACACTGCATTTGTAGGTGTAGTCGATCCCTTTTTAAATACCTGACAAAAAGCACTGGAAACAGAGTCTCTCATCGTCAAATTATGAGGTGTTGCAATAGCAACAGTATGCTCTCGAGATACGCATTCGTGAATGAGCCTTAAAGTAGAGTCTGTTTCTGGATCGATATTATCCCAAGGGTACATGAGAAAAAGGATATTCATAGATTTACCTTTGATACGTAAAATTCAAATTGAATTCTGTGACGGTTTAAGAATTACATAATGCTATTAATAAAACGGTAAGATGAAATTTATTGTGAAATAATGATATTACTTTTATTTGAGCTTAATAAGTTAATCCCAATCGTCATAATAATCATCATCGAGTTTTTTAAGCTGGCGTTCTTCTTGTAATTGTTCAATTTTTTTCTTAGCAAGGAAGTTACGCTTATTACAGTGTCTTGAATTTCTCCCTTCAGTTGGTGTTGTATTTAATTCAAAGTCAGCAATATCATTATCAATTTCGTGTGAGGGTTCTTCAAGGGTAAAGTCTAATTGGTCTGAGGAAGATAATTTATAATTGGAATTATTTGTCATGGTTATGTCATCAAAAAATAATAGCTTTAAAGTTGGATAATCTATGTTTTTGGTGAGTAAGAAAAGTAAAATATTTTTACGTTAACGATAAAAACATTTTATTTTTTGCATCGAGAAGAAAAATAAATAAAAATACATAGCAATCAGTTTCTTGTATTTGTTGGGGTCATGATAGCAGGGGCTTCGGGATCATCTTTTCTTAAAAGGTTTTTAATTTCAATAATGCGTTCTTCATTTTCATTGTCTTTATGAAAGGCACTAAATAATTCTCGTTCAAATTCTGGTAGTTTGTTAATTTTAAACAATATATTTTGTTCAATAAATGGTTTAACTAACATATCAGGTAGATATGCACTCCCCCCACACTGCAGCATTAGATCAAGTGCAATCCTTGCAGTACTGGTTCTAATTGCGGGTATGGATATCCCTTTGACTTCTTTAGCATGCCAATTAATAAAGCTCGTACCCCAGTCAATCATAATATAGCGTTTAACGTCTGATGGGATTGTTATTTTATTTTTAAAAGTTGTCACAGCTATTAATTTGAACATATGTAATGATTCTATTTTTAATTCTTCCACTTTGGGCGGATCGAATAAAATGGCAACATCTAACGTGCGTTCAAGTAACTGTCTCGTTAATTGTTCACGCGATAAAATTTCAGCGATCAAACTTATCTGAGGTTGATTCATATATATTTTTGAAATAGCATCGTGAATATAGACATCCCAAGTGTTGGGAGTGCCCGCAATAGATATTTGTGCTACTTGCTCAGAAGCCAGAGCGACATCTTGTTTTGCCACTCTTAAAGTGTTCAATAAGTTTTCAGCGTGAGGAACCAACCTTTCTCCCGCCAATGTCAGTTGTATATTATTCCTCGCTCTTTGAAATAAGGTAACCCCGAAGTATCTTTCCAATTGACGAATTCTGGTACTAACTGCTGCTTGAGTTAGGTATAGATTTTCAGCCGCTTTACCGAAGTGACGACAATCTTTAACTTCCATAAAAGTTTTAATTAACTCAATATCCATTGTATTCTCTCTTATCGATACGATAATTATTATTTGTTTTACAGTACGGGTAGTTAACCGCATAATCCGCCAAAATATATCCACTGTCAATAGAGGTAAATATGGCTTTAATCCAAGGATTCATTTTTGCAGAAAAATTTTATGATGATGTAAATTTTCCTCGTGGTTTTGGAAAGTCTGGCGACTTCACCATTGCCGAAGCAGAACTATTGGTTAACTTAGGTAGGAGGTTATTTAAGTTAGAGCAAGGGCTTTGTAAGCCAGAAAATCAAGTTGAAGCGCAATTTGCTCAAATGTCTGAATCACTACTTGGAGGTCAAACGAAAGTTGAATTATTGTGGCAAAAATACAAAAAATTAACACGGCATAAGCCATTTAATAGCTTAACTGGGCAACATTAATTATTATTATCAAAATATGAAGTCATATTGCCTGATCCTAACCGAATGACGAACGTTTGATAACGTAACACTGATTAAGTTACCTCCTTATTCTCGATAACTAAATCTAATAGGACAGGTATGGCAGTGGTTAATGAAAATATGTCTTTCAAATAGAACATTTAAAGACTCTGATAATATTGTTGATGAATTATCAAGGGCGTGTAATACATTTATTTTGGACATTGATAGAGTTAAAAGTATATGCACTAGAGATTGGATAAAATTGGTGAAATAATTACTTCAATGTGTATTAACCACTAAAGTAGCTGACTGAGATAAAAAATGAACATTAACGAAATAGCCAAGAAGAACTATCTTTGGGTAGAAGAAATGGGCTGGCACAATAAAACGACTTTAGAAGCCCTTGCTTTAGTAGCTTCAGAAGTAGGAGAAGCGATCAATGAATGTCGAAACGAAAAGCCTACTGATGCTTTTGGAGAAGAATTAGCCGACATTATTCTTAGAGTGTTAGATATTGCCCACTGGCAAGAGATAGATATTGAAAAAAAGATTATTGATAAAATGGCCAAAAATGAAAAAAGAGGCACGAGGGGAAGGTTAAAGTAATATAACCAGCTGCGAATACATTTTTATTATTAAAGACAAGTCGTCATCTATCGAAAATGCGGTGGGTACGTTTGCTAAAATAATATCTTCAATAAATGCTTTTTGCTACGTAAAGATAACTAGGTGAGCGAGTAATGTCGCCGTTATTTTTCCAGCCTTTGTCCATGGTATATAGGCAAAGATATCGTAAATTTTGCACCGGATAAACTTACCGCATTATCAATATTGATTTCACCATGATGCCATTCGAGGATGCGCTTAACGATCGCTAAACCCATGCCATATCCTTTAACTTTTTGATCAACATTTTGACCTCGAATAAAAGGTTTTAAAATTTGCTTACGTTGTGCCGGTGCAATACCTTTACCGTCGTCAGAAACGGTTAAAATAACATATTCATTTTGTTCTAAAAGAGATATTTCAATTGTTTTGTCGCAGTACTGAAAGGCGTTTTGAATTAAATTTGCTACTAGAATCATTAAATAGGCGGAGTCACCATAAACTAATAAATCAGTTTCATTGGATATAATATTTATACTAAGCTTATCGTCAGCCTTATTTCTAATCGCGCTGTTAACCAAAGTGGATAAATTTACCTTAGACTTATTTAGTGTCAACATCGCTTGATCTAACCGAGCATAATTAAGTAAAGTTTCTACCAGTTCCACCATTTCATTAACGTTATCACTAATTCGTTGCTCAAATTTCTTCCTTAAAATCGGATCATCTTCCTCTTGCAAAGTATCGATACCAAAACGGATACGCGCCAAAGGTGTTCTTAAATCGTGAGATACCGCATTGCTTAACAGCTTAACATCGTTAACTAAGCCTTCAATACGTTGTGCCATATGGTTAAATTCAGTTTCTAAATCTTTAATATATGAGATTGAACCAACCTCAACCCTTCTATCTAGTTTGCCTTCACCAAATGCCTTAGCGACTTTTCTCAATGCTAGTAATCGCTTGGCAAGTGGATAAAGCCATAAAAACACTAAAAATAACATCGCCAAATAAAACAATCCGGTCAATACAAAATTAACCATACCGATTGATTCAGTAATAATAATGGGTGGGGCACTTAAAATAAAAAGTTCGTCGCTACTCGGCAGATAATAATGAATAGCAATGGTTTCATCGGTTTCTAACACCAACGCCTGATCTGACTTTAGCTTGCCTAGCAACTCGTTGGGTAAGGGGAAGGTACTTAAAGGCACAATACTTATTTGATATTGACCGTTCGCTTGCCATTTTTCTATAAATACATCTCGATTGTTTAAACCATCAAGTGACTTGGCTAAATTATTGCCCAGTTGCTCTAAAACCGTAATCGCGTCTTTTTGTTGTTCTTTAGATTGTTCAGCATATTTGCTATAGAAATTGTCAAACATCCAGCCTAAGCCGATGGTGGCAAGTAAAACAACACTGAGTAATGATAGGGTTAATGTACGCATTTTTTATAATTTATCAATGTGTTACCAAACATCTTTAGCAAATAAGTACCCTTTGCCCCAAATGGTTTTTATACGGTATGGCTCAGACGGGTTATCTTTTAATTTTTTACGCAAGCGAGAAATTCTCAAGTCGATAGAACGATCAAAACCATCATAATCAAAACCACGTAAATCGCTAACTAAGGCCTCTCTTGTCACCAGTTCACCGGCTTTTTGGGCGATCAACCATAGCACATCAAACTCGTTTGAAGATAAATTAATGGTCTCACCATCAAGTAAAACACTTCTCGCTTGATGATTGATAGTTAACCTATTAAATTGTAATCGTGCTGATGAATCCGTTGTTTGCAGGGCAATATTTTGAATTTTATTCATTTTTTCATTACGTCGTAACAAAACCCGTATCCTTGCTAATAAAGCTCTAGCTCTAACCGGTTTAGTTATATAGTCGTCAGCGCCCATCTCCAGTCCAAGCACTTCATCAATTTCTTCATCCCTAGCGGTTAACATTATGATAGGGTTTTCAAAATTTGGCCGTACATTTTTGCAAACATCTAAGCCATCCATGCCCGGTAACATACCGTCAAGTATTACCAAATCAGGATTATGTTGCTTAATTAGTTCAACCGCCTCATCTCCTCTGCCTGTGGTCGTTACGCGAAAATCCCGCGCAAGCAAATAATCAGCAATCCATTCTGCCAAAGGAATGTCATCTTCTACCAATAATATATGAGGTAACGCATCAGTGGTCATACACAAAAAACCTAAATTTTTGAAAATAAATGTAAAGTAAAAGTACTTTGCAAGCCAATTAAAACATCCGCCAAGAAGTACGAGGTCGACCTTTTTTCTTATGTACCCAAGCCATTTTTATTTCAATGTTAGCAATATTTTTTTTACTGTTGAATACTCGAAGAAAAAACTTAATATTGTTTGTTGAGACAAACTCTTGTTTCAGCATTCCTATTTTTTTATCACGCCAACATTTTAGTGGAAGCGTGTCTAATGATGAATAAAGACAATAATTTCCTGATACGGGCGTTTGCCAACTTAGCTCAACAGTGACATAACATGCTTGTCCCTGTAACAAGGCAACACACTGCTCAGGCATTATGGTTAATTTTGGTTCAACATTAAGAGGTTTCGCGTGTACTTGAAATGACAACGTTGTAAATAATATCACCCCAAATACTTTCGTGCTTACAAAGTTAAATATGCTCTTCAAATAAGCACTTTTTTTGCTCCATAATTGACTTTTATTAACAATAAATGGTGTTAATAAGTTCATGATTTTTTGCCTCTAGAACACATAGGTCAGTAAAAACCCTGCTTTGTAGCCATTTTTAACATCGTCTTCTCGACTCGCAATAACACGATCTGACAACGTACGGTAGGCAACAAAACTACCAAAGACCCAATCAGAACTTAATGGATATTCCAAACCAACTTCTGCCGAAGTACTGAAACCATCACTTGAAGAAAGGCCTTCTGCAATAGGCTGATAACCACTCGTTGGGTTATAGTCATAAACGTCTTTTGAACGATAATGCACACCTACATTGGCGTAATAATTCCAATTTTTTAATTGCCAACTATGACCATAAGAAATCGAGGCTTCAAGGCCGTCTTTATTGACATTATCAGGGCTATAAGGCGTGACAATAACTTGTAATTGACTATCATCGAAATAGCCAGTAGCACGTAAACCACCACGTTTTGCTTTTTTACGATTTTGGATGCCCTCTAAGCCATTAATGCTTTTGGTACTTGTTTCATAAAATAAGTCTAGTGACCAGGTATCGTTATTAAAAAAGTTTAACCCCCAAGCTGGTGTCGCATATAAACCATGAATTCGCCTTGTACTTAATCCCGGTGATTCAACAAATAATCCTGCAAATTGTACGCGATAATTAATATCTACATCGAAATCGGCATCATCATGATTCATTAAGTAAAAGTCATCACCTTTACTGCTAATCGCACTCATACCTAAATAAAATCCATCTCTTGGGTTGTCGTCAATTTGCATGTGATG
>Ga0307492_10001008_pt1 | contig 11751 bp, 15 predicted proteins | sample SI3LmetaG_FD_202365 | JGI IMG/M metagenome (GOLD analysis project Ga0307492, IMG submission 202365) | Sea-ice brine microbial communities from Beaufort Sea near Barrow, Alaska, United States - SI3L | ecosystem: Environmental > Aquatic > Marine > Coastal | place: USA: Alaska | collected 2017-05-06
ATTATATAAAGGTAATGATGAATTATCTGTGATTTTTAAATCAATATCTTCATAACGAGAGATAACTTGTGTACAAATTAAAATTTTCACATACAATACTAAAATATAATAATATAGTTTAAAAATATTATTCTCTAAATTTAAATATTTATATATAAAAAGGATTCTCAGTTATGGATACTCGTTTATTTGTAATTGCTGTACCATTATTAATTGCAGCATCATGGGCGTTATACAATATCGGTCGTTTGGCTATTCAACAAGTTCAACGTTTATCACGTTAATGTCTGGAGTGTGAAATCAAAGAATAAAATTATAAAATTTTTGTTATATTTTAATAAATAACTTTATTTTTATTGAAATAAACTATAATTCAAGATAACAAATACTAAAATTATAAAAAATTATGTCTCATACTGTTAAAATTTATGATACATGCATTGGATGCACACAATGTGTAAGAGCATGTCCTACTGACGTACTAGAGATGGTTCCGTGGGATGGTTGTAAGTCAGGTCAAATTGCTTCTTCTCCTCGTGTAGAAGATTGTGTAGGTTGTAAAAGATGTGAAACTGCTTGTCCTACAGATTTCCTAAGTGTACGAGTATATTTAGGAGCAGAAACTACCCGAAGTTTAGGTTTAGCATACTAGTCGCAAAAATTCTCATATTACGTTTATATTTATGGTAATATGAGAATTTTAAAATTTTAATATTTAAGAATTGAAAAATTTATCTCAAAAAGTTCAACTATTTGACTTTTTAATTAATTTAATATATTATTAATTAGAACTTATCTATAAAAATTAAAAGCAATGGCTGTCCCTAAGAAACGAACATCAAAAGCTAAAAAAAATGCTCGTAAAGCAAATTGGAAAAGAAAAGGTTATAAAGCAGCTAAAAAATCTTTATCTCTAGCCAAATCGATGTTACGAGGTAAAACAACAAGTTTTGTATACAGTATATATGTTGAAGAAAATGAATAAATCTTTAAATCTTAATTTATTTAAAGATTTATTTAACAATTATAAATAACGGTTTTAGAAATTTTACGGATGTGGCGGAATTGGTAGACGCGCTAGATTTAGGTCCTAGTAACTTTGGTTATGAGAGTTCGAGTCTCTCCATCCGTATTTAATTTTAATGTTCTCAATCTTTCTTAATTTCAATTTTAAATAATTAAAATAAAAATAATGCTTCCTTTTACTCTACAACAACTTCGAATATTAAAAGCAGTTGCAACAGAAAAAAACTTTACAAAAGCAGCTGCTATTTTATATCTTTCTCAGCCCTCATTAAGTAAACAAATTAAAACATTAGAAAAAAACTTGGATACGGTATTAATAAATCGTGAACGAAATAAAATTTCTTTAACTGAAAGTGGAAGAGTTCTTTTACAATATTCAGAAAGAATATTAGCTTTATGTGAAGAAAGTTGTCGAGCGTTAATTGATTTAAAAAATGGCGATAGAGGTAACTTAACAGTTGGGGCTAGTCAAACAATTGGTACATATTTAATGCCAAGAATATTAGCATTATTTGCCCAAAATTACCCACAAATTGATTTGAAAGTCCAAGTAAACTCAACTCGAATAATTGCAAAAAATATTATAAACAGAGAAATAGATATTGCAGTTGTGGGAGGCGAAATATCTGATGATTTAAAAAAAAATCTTACAATTCAACCATTTGTATATGATGAACTTAGTTTGATTATTTCAAAGTGTCATCCTTTTGCTAAGAAAAAAAAAATTAATAAAGAAGATTTATATTGCTTAGACTTTATAACATTAAATTCAAATTCTACAATTAAAAAATTTATTGATAATATTTTAATTCAGAATCAAATTGAAACAAAACAATTAAAAACTATCTTGCAGTTAAATTCCATTGAAGGCATTAAAACCGCTGTTAGTTTAGGTTTGGGAGCTGCATTTGTTTCATCATCTGCAATTGAAAAAGAAATTAAACTTAAAACACTTGGAATTATTAAGATTGAGAATATTAAAATTAATCGAAAACTCTCAATAATAAGTAATCCTGAATGCTATAAATCAAAAGCCTTTGAATTTTTTTATAATGAATTAACAAGATTAAAAAATAAAATAGAAAATTAAAAGATATTTTTAAAAAAGTTGACGGTTTAAAAAAAATTTTAGTATGATACGAATAAATACAAAATAAATTAATTTATATTATGAAATATGCAATTGTCGAAATAAGTGGAAGACAATTTTGGATTGAAACGGGCAAATACTATGATTTTAATAGAATTCCAACAGAATTAGGCAAGCAAATAACTTTAAATCGTGTTTTATTATTAAATGATGAAGGTAATATTTTAATTGGTAAACCTTATCTAGAAAGTGTAAAAATTAAAGGAAAAATTTTAGAACATTTAAGAGGTAAAAAAACAATTGTTTATAAAATGCGTCCAAAGAAAAAAACTCGAAAAAAACAAGGGCATCGCCAAGAATTAACAAGAGTTTTTATCGAAGATATTGTTATTAATTAATTATTAGGAGTTAAAAGTTATGGCACATAAAAAAGGTGCGGGAAGTACAAAAAATGGTCGTGATTCAAACGCGAAACGATTGGGAGTAAAAAGATTTGGTGGTCAACAAGTTCAAGCAGGAAATATTTTAATCCGTCAACGTGGTATGAAATTTAAACCAGGTGCTAATGTAGGGTGTGGAAAAGATTTTACATTGTTTGCACTAACAGATGGAACTATTCAATTTAATTATAAAGAAGGAAAACAAAAACGTATCAATGTCATGGTGTAAAAAAAAAATTAAAACAATTTTTCAATGCGAAAAAATCTATTTCAAACTAATTTCTTTACAAATAAATATCAAAATTTAATTAATCAAATAAATATCCTCGAAGATAGTTTAAAAACACTTAGTGATAGTGAACTACGTGCTCAAAGTTTCAAATTAAAAAAACAATATAAAGAAAATAACAATTTAAATTCTTTAATTGCTGAATCATTTGCTCTAACGCGAGAAGCAAGTTTACGTACATTAGGGTTAAGACACTTCGATGTTCAATTAATAGGTGGACTTGTTTTAAATAATCAAAAAATTGCAGAAATGAAAACCGGCGAAGGAAAAACATTAGTAGCTACTTTGCCAGCATGTTTAAATGCTTTAACAGAAAAAGGTGTTCACATTGTAACTGTAAATGATTATTTAGCTAGTCGAGATCAGATATCGATGGGTCAAGTTTACCGATTCTTAGGCTTAGATACAGGATTAATTCAAGATGATATGTCTACATCTGAAAGAAAAAAAAATTATAATGCTGATATTACATATGTAACAAATTATGAATTAACTTTCGATTTTTTACGTGATAATATGGCATTAAATCTGACAGATGTAGTTTTAAAACCATTTAATTATTGTATTATTGATGAAGTTGATTCAATATTAATTGATGAAGCTCAAACACCTTTAATTATCTCAAATAATATTGAAACTCCAGTTGATAAATATATTATAGCATCTGAAATTACGTATTATTTAGAACTTAATATTCATTATAAAGTTGATGAAAAAAATAAAAATATTATTTTAACAGAACAAGGTAGTAAACAAATTGAACAAATTTTACGAATTCAAGATTTATATGATCCTCGTGATCCTTGGATTCCATATGTGATTAATTCAATTAAAGCAAATGCCCTATTCTTTAATAATGTTCATTATATCGTTCAGAACAATCGGATCGTTATTGTAGATGAATTTACTGGACGAATTATGCCTGATCGCCGATGGGGTGATGGTTTACATCAAGCTATTGAGGCAAAAGAAAAATTACCAATTCGTCAAAAGACGGAAACTGTAGCATCAATAACATATCAAAATTTCTTCTTGCTTTATCCAAAATTATCAGGAATGACTGGAACTGGAAAGACAGCAGAAATTGAATTTGAAAAAATTTATAACTTATCAGTAGAAGAGGTTCCGACTGCGCAATCAGCTTTACGTAAAGATTTACCAGATCTAATATATAAAGATCAATTTTCAAAATGGAATGGAATTTCTAAAACTTGTAATCAAATCTCTTCAACAGGTCAACCAATCTTAATTGGAACTACAACTGTTGAAAAGTCAGAGATGTTGGCTCAGTTGTTAAATGAATACAAATTAGCGTATCAAATTTTAAATGCAAAACCTGAAAATGTTCGACGAGAGTCCGAAATTATTGCACAAGCAGGAAGAAAAGGTGCTATTACAATTGCAACCAATATGGCTGGACGTGGAACTGATATCATTTTAGGTGGAAACATTAATTTTAAGATTCAAAAAGAATTATATGATATTCTAACACTATCAAGAAACTATATACTCTCTAAAAAACTTAATATATTTCAATCTGCATTAAAAAATCAGTTTAATTGTAATTCACAAAAATTTTTAAGTGTTTTATTATCACTATTAGCGGATCAAAAATTTTTAAAATTGTCAGACATTGATATTTTAAGAATTTTAAGAGAAAATGATAGAGTTTCTATTCCAACTAGTTCTTATCAATGTTCTATTAGATTTTTAATTAATGAATTAATTGTATATTATAAAAAACATCAAGAACAAGAAAATAAAATTGTTAGAAATCTAGGTGGCTTATATATTGTTGGAACCGAAAGAAATGATTCTCGTCGAGTTGATAATCAATTACGAGGACGTTGCGGTCGGCAAGGTGATCCAGGAACTTCAAGATTTTTCTTAAGTTTAGATGATAATTTACTACGTCTTTTTGGTGGCCCAAAAATCCAAAATTTTATGCAAACACAAATAACTGATGATTCACCATTAGAATCAAATTTTTTAACACAAAGCTTAGACTCAGCTCAAGAACGAGTTGAAGAACGAGCTTACCAACAGAGAAAAAATTTGTTTGATTATGATGATATTTTAAATAAACAAAGAAATATCATTTACTTTGAAAGAAGACAAATTTTGAAGAGTGTATCTACTCAAAAAAATATTCTTGCCTATGGCGAGCAGATTGTAACAGATATACTATTAGAGTTAAAAAACGAAAACTTGTCTAACAAACGAATTATTATATTATTAGAAAATTTATTTGGCAAAAATTTATCATTAAAATATATTAAAAATCCTAAATTATTAATTGATCAATTCAATTTATATGAGTTAAAAACATACTTATTCAATGAGTTTTGGTTAACTTACCAATCAAAAATAGATGAATTAGCAGTTTATGGAGACGGAATTTGTGAAAATCTTGAACGAAGTATCATTTTAATCAGTATTGATAGGATTTGGCGTGAACATTTACAAAAAATGACACTATTACGAGAAGCCGTTGGATGGCGTGGTTATGGCCAAAGAAATCCATTATATGAATATAAACAAGATGCATTTTACATGTTCGAAACTCGAAAAGAAGTTTTGCGACATTTAGTAATTTATGATCTATTACGATCATCAATTTTATAAAAAAATTTATTACTAGCTTAACTATAATATGTCAAAACATACACTTTCAAACAAAAGTCGATATTCTATTTTAAAACTATCAGGTTTTAGAGCACGAATGTTAACTCCTCAAGGTCGTAAAACAATAAGAAATCGTCGCAAAAAAGGAAGAAAAACACTAGCGATTCGTCGTTAATACTTTACTTTAATTATTAGAGTTAGTTATTTTAATTACTCTAATAATAAATAATTTTTTATTTAAAATTAATATAATATTAATTTAGTAAACTAATTTTTTGAATAAGTATCTTATGAAATTTACTAGTGAATTAGCTCTTTTTTTAAAAGCTCGCTATCCAATAATTTATATTAATACGATTGAAGAAGATCGGGTAGAATATGTCATTCGTAAAAACGTTAAAACAAATTTAAATCGAAGTATTTATAGCTGGGATTTTGTCGATGGTTATACGAATAATCCAAATAATCAAGGATTTGCTAAACGAAACCCTTTACAAGCTTTAGAACTTGTAGAACGTTTAAATGCAGAAACACCAGCATTATTTTTATTAAAAGATTTTAATCGTTTTTTAACAGATCTTTCAATATCACGTAAATTAAGAAACATCAGTCGAATTTTAAAATTACAGCCAAAGACTATCATCATAATAGGTTCCGATTTAACAATACCTAAAGAATTACAAGAATTAATTACAGTTTTAGAATTTCAATTGCCTTTAGAAGATGAAATCAGTCAAGAATTAACTCGTTTAATAAATTCCTTAGATATTAAGGTTGATCCAGAATTATTTGAGAATTTAACCCGAGCTTGTCAAGGTTTATCATTAGAACGAATAAGACGAGTTCTATCAAAAATTATTGCAACTTATAAAACAATTGATAATAATAGTATCGGGGTTTTATTAAGTGAAAAAAAACAAATTATAAGCCAAACAGAAATCCTAGAATATTGTTCAGTTAATGAAAAAATTACAAATCTTGGTGGATTAAATAATTTGAAAGAGTGGTTAAATAAACGAAAAACTGCATTTAGTATTCAAGCTTCAAACTATGGATTACCAACACCAAGAGGTTTACTATTAATTGGAATTCAAGGAACAGGAAAATCATTAACTGCAAAAGCGATTGCAAATGACTGGCAGTTACCATTGTTAAAATTAGACGTAGGTAAATTATTTGGAGGAATCGTAGGGGAATCAGAATCACGCTTACGTCAAATGATTAATGTTGCAGAAACGATTTCACCATGTATTCTATGGATTGATGAAATTGATAAAGCGTTTACTAATACTGAAAGTAAAGGTGATAGTGGAACAAGTAATCGAGTCTTAGCGACATTTATAAGTTGGTTATCAGAAAAGACAAAACCAGTTTTTGTAATTTCAACGGCAAATAATATTGATTTATTACCATTAGAAATTATTCGAAAAGGAAGATTTGATGAAATTTTTTTTTTAGATTTACCAAAAACGGAAGAACGAGAAGAAATTTTTAAAATTCATCTGCAAGAATTTAGACCAGATAGTTGGCAATCATTTGATTATTTAAAATTGGCACAATTATCTGAATTATTCTCAGGTGCTGAAATTCGACAAAGTATTATAGAAGGTATGTATCATGCTTTTTATGAAAAAAGGGAGTTTACAACTGATGATATTTGTCTTGCATTAAAAGAATTAATTCCATTAGCTAATTTAGAAAGTAATCAAATGTTAAAATTACAAAATTGGGCTTCATCGGGTCAAATTCGTTTAGCCTCTTCTAAACATCTATATATTTAACTTACCATATTTGATGAAACAAAAGTTTTTTCGATTATTAGCAGATTTAAGGTTTTCGATTTTTATCTTATTATTAATTAGTTTCTGTAGTATTGCGGGGACAATTATTGAACAGGATCAACCTATTGAAATATATAAAATAAATTATCCATTAATAAATCCTGTATTTGGATTTTTATCGTGGGATCGAATTCTTCAATTTGGTCTAGATCATGTTTATAAAACATGGTGGTTCCTTACACTTATATTTTTATTTGGTTGTAGTTTAACATTATGTAGTTTTTTACAACAGCTACCCTCTTTAAAAATTGCACGTCGGTGCCAGTTTTTTAGAACAACTAGTCCATTTTATAGATTAAAAATTTCTACAATACTAAATAATTTTTCTTTTAATAAAATTTTATCACGTATAAAAGATCAACAGTACTCTGTATTCCAACAAAAAAATATGGTTTATTGTTATAAAGGTTTGGTTGGTAGAATCGCGCCAATTGTTGTGCATTTTAGTATGATTTTAATTTTATTTGGAACAATTGTTGGTTCATTATTTGGTTTTAAATCGCAAGAAATTGTTCCCAAAACTGAAAATTTCCATATTCAAAATATTTTAATAAATGGGCCCTCTAGTATTATTCCAAAAACTTCTGCACGAATTAATGATTTTTGGATTACTTACACAAAAACAAAAACAATATCTCAATTTTATTCAGATATTTCAATCTTAGATACTCAAGGTAATGAAACAATTAGAAAAACAATTTATGTAAATTATCCTTTAATTTATAATGGTGTTTATTATTATCAAACAGATTGGAATTTAATTGGATTAAGATTTCAAAATTTAAATAATCAAATAATTGAATATCCTTTAATAAATATTTTTGGAAATCAAGATAAAGTTTGGTTAACCTGGGTTTCAAATAATCAAATACCAAAAGAGGGAGTTATTATAATAATCGATAACCTTGAAGGTTACTGTTCAATTTATGATAATACAGGAGAATTCTTAGGCAACCTTGAATTAAATGAAACGGTTAATTTTAAACAACCTATTACTTTATTAGAGATTATAAGTTCAACTGGTTTACAAATTAAGACTGATCCAGGTATACCTTTAATTTATTCAGGATTTTTCTTTTTAATGATAAGTACTTTAATTAGTTATATTACTTACTCACAAGTTTGGATGGTTAAAAAAAATAAACAAATATTTATTGGTGGAAATACTAATCGTGCTGTTTTTGAATTTGAATTAGAATTTTTTAAATTTGTAAAATAAAAAGAAATAATTAGGTGGGATAAGAAATGTAATTTTGTTTTATAATTCTATTTAACAAGTTAAATACTTGGGAAGAATTATAATAATAAAAATTTTTTATGACAGCAACTTTAGAAAGACGTGAAAGCGTTTCAGTATGGGAACGTTTCTCTGCTTGGATTACTAGTACAGAAAACCGTTTATACATCGGTTGGTTTGGTTGTTTAATGTTCCCTACATTATTAACAGCTACTTCTTGTTACATCATTGCGTTCATCGCAGCTCCTCCAGTTGATATTGATGGTATCCGTGAGCCAGTAGCAGGTTCTTTATTATATGGTAACAACATCATCTCTGGTGCGGTTATCCCTAGTTCTAACGCTATTGGTATTCACTTCTACCCAATCTGGGAAGCAGCTTCTGTTGATGAGTGGTTATACAACGGTGGTCCTTACCAATTAATCGTGTTCCACTTCTTATTAGGTGTAGCTTCATACATGGGTCGTGAATGGGAATTATCATACCGTTTAGGTATGCGTCCTTGGATCTTCGTAGCATTCTCAGCTCCAGTAGCTGCTGCTTCTGCGGTATTCTTAATATACCCGATTGGTCAAGGTTCATTCTCTGATGGTATGCCTCTAGGTATCTCTGGTACATTCAATTTCATGCTTGTGTTCCAAGCTGAGCATAACATTTTAATGCACCCATTCCACATGGCTGGTGTTGCTGGTGTATTTGGTGGTTCTTTATTCTCAGCTATGCACGGTTCATTAGTAACTTCTTCTTTAATTCGTGAAACAACTGAAAACGAATCTACTAACTACGGTTATAAATTTGGTCAAGAAGAAGAGACTTACAACATCGTTGCAGCACATGGTTACTTTGGTCGTTTAATTTTCCAATACGCGTCATTCAACAATTCTCGTGCTTTACACTTCTTCTTAGCTTTATGGCCAGTTTTAGGTATCTGGTTAACTTCGATGGGTATTAGTACAATGGCGTTTAACTTAAACGGTTTCAACTTCAATCAATCAGTTGTTGATTCTCAAGGTCGTGTAATTAATACATGGGCTGACATTATCAACCGTGCTGACTTAGGTATGGAAGTAATGCACGAACGTAACGCACACAACTTCCCATTAGATTTAGCTTCAGGTGAAATATTACCAGTTGCTTTAACAGCTCCAGCTGTTAACGGCTAATTTCTAAAATTTCTAAACCTTTAAAAAGGTTTAGAAACTATTAATCCTAATTGTTTAATTTAATTAATTATTTTTTTTCAGAGGTGGAAGAGATTGTACTCTGGAACCCATACACAAGATGACATTACTTGGATCAAACATGAATGTGCCGAGTGACACCATGAATTAAAATATGATTTAGGAAATTAAAAAACTTTCACTATGCTAAAAGTAATCAATAGGGTAGTTAATTTATTAGTTTTTCTCAATTCATTTAATAATTTAAATACTGTTATTTTATTGGTTGCTTAATATTTTATTAGTTAAATTAGATATTGGTTAGACTAATCAGTTGAGTTTTTAAATAATTTCAATGATTTAATGTGTATTTTTTACTCGAAAAATCGTATTTAATAAGTAATAAAGTAAAAAACTGAAAGATTTGTCATTTATTATTCATAAGGATATTTCTTTTAATAACCTTGAAGACACTTTCTATTCAAATGGGAATAAAGTTGTTTGAGGAATCTCGTGGAAGATCTGTTCCTGAAGAACATACAAGTTTATGTTTACAATGGATGTTCCAATCGGATAAAGAAAGATTACAAAATAAAAAAGTTGAAAGTAGAATTAAAAATCTAAAAACAGTATTAATTAGAAAACTTAATGCTACTCTTTGAACGTAATTTTTTAATTTAAGATAATTATACAATAATTCATATAATTATCCACCTCCAACAATTGTTACAATCTCAATTTTGTCGTGCTCTTTAATAAAAATTCCTTTCCATTTTTTTTTATTACAAATTAAGTTATTATGCTCCAAAACTAAAAGAGAGTCATTATAATTAAAATAAGTCACTAAATCACAAAGACTAATATTTTGTTTTGTACAATATGGTTGACCATTAAGGAAAAAAAATTTAATTTGAATCATAAATTGTCTTTAAAAATTTCTAATAAATAACCTAGACATCTAACCATATTACCTGATAAAGTAATATTTAAGACAGTATGGCGGGTGTGGCCAAGTGGTTAAGGCAGTGGGTTGTGATTCCACCATTCGCCGGTTCAAGTCCGGTCACTCGCCCTTGTTGATATTTTTTATATTAAGTATTTTTAAAAAGTCATTTATACATTAAATTTATTTTATGTCACGTTATCGAGGACCTAAACTAAAAATTAGTCGACGATTAGGACCATTACCAGGTTTAACAACTAAAAAATCAAGAAAACTAAATCGTCCAGGAAAAGATGGAAATTCTCCCGATGATACTAGCAAAAAATTAACTGAATATGGTATTCGTTTAGAAGAAAAACAAAAATTAAAATTCAATTACGGATTAACGGAAAGCCAGTTATTCCGATATGTTAAAGAAGCTAGAAGACGAAAAGGTGTTACCGGTTTAATTTTACTTCAATTATTGGAAATGCGTTTAGATACGCTTTGCTTTACATTAGGTTTTGCAAAGAGTATTACCCAAGCTCGACAATTAGTAAATCATGGTCATATCACAGTTAACAAAAAAGTTATTAGTATTCCTAGTTTCCAATGTAGACTTAATGATATAATTAGTGTTAAAGAAAAGAGCACGTCAAAAAACTTAATTAGTAATAATATTAAAAATAACCAAGTAAAGGACATTCCTTATAATTTAAAATTTGATGATTCAAAATTAGAAGCAACTGTTTTAGATTATTGTGATCGCGATGATGTACAATTACAACTTGATGAATTACTTGTAATTGAGTATTATTCTCGTCGATAATTTATATGGTACTAAGTAACTTTAAATAAGTAATTAATTTATATATATTATATTTATGTTAAAATTAAGATTAAAACGAATAGGAAGAAAACGTTCACCATCATACAGATTAGTTGTAATGGAAAATACTACAAGACGTGATGGAAGACCAATTGAAGAAGTTGGTTATTATGATCCAATTTCGAAGAAATATAATTTTAATGCGAATAAAATTCAAAAATGGTTAGGTTATGGTGTAAAACCTACAGAAACTGTTTTAAATTTATTAAAAAAAGCAGAAATTATATAATAT
>Ga0307492_10001010_pt1 | contig 11749 bp, 10 predicted proteins | sample SI3LmetaG_FD_202365 | JGI IMG/M metagenome (GOLD analysis project Ga0307492, IMG submission 202365) | Sea-ice brine microbial communities from Beaufort Sea near Barrow, Alaska, United States - SI3L | ecosystem: Environmental > Aquatic > Marine > Coastal | place: USA: Alaska | collected 2017-05-06
TCCTCCGCCCCGGCACGCAGCGCCGTGGCCTGCTCGAACCTTGCCCACGCCTATGCCGGGGCGGAGGAGGACCAGGACGCGATGAAGCGCTTCGCCGGGCCGAACCTCGCCATCGTCACCAGCTACAACGACATGCTCTCCGCCCACCAGCCCTATGGCCGCTATCCCGAGCGGATGAAGATCTGGGCGCGCGAGGTCGGCGCCACCGCGCAGGTCGCGGGCGGCACCCCGGCGATGTGCGACGGGGTCACCCAGGGCCAGGACGGCATGGAGCTGTCGCTGTTCAGCCGCGACGCGATCGCGCTGGCGACCGCGGTCGCGCTCAGCCACCAGATGTACGACGGCATGGCGCTGCTCGGCATCTGCGACAAGATCGTGCCCGGCCTCGTGATCGGCGCGCTGCGCTTCGGGCACCTGCCCGCGATCTTCGTGCCCAGCGGGCCGATGCCGAGCGGCATTCCCAACAAGCAGAAGCAGGCCGTCCGCCAGCTCTACGCCGAGGGCAAGGCGAGCCGCGCGCAATTGCTCGAAAGCGAGATCGCCAGCTACCACTCGCCCGGCACCTGCACCTTCTACGGCACCGCCAACTCCAATCAGATGATGATGGAGATGATGGGGCTGCATGTTCCCGGCGCCGCCTTCGTGCCGCCTGGCGTTAGCCTGCGGCAGGAGCTGACCCGCGCTGCGGTCCACCGGCTGGTGGCGATGAAAGCCGATGGCGACGACTACCGCCCGATGGCGCGCGTCGTCGACGAGAGGGCGATCGTCAACGCGGCGATCGGGCTGCTCGCCACCGGCGGATCGACCAACCACGCGATCCATATTCCCGCGATGGCGCGCGCGGCGGGCATCGCCTTCGACTGGAACGACCTTGCCGAGCTGTCCGAGGTGGTCCCGCTGGTCGCGCGCATCTATCCCAACGGCGCGGGCGACGTGAACCAGTTCCACGCCGCGGGCGGCATGGGCTATGTGATCGGCACGCTGCTGAGCGAGGGGCTGGCGCACGGCGATATTCCGACGGTGTGGGATGGCGGGTTCGACGCCTATTCGCGCGAGCCCAAGATCGAAGGCGACGCGCTCGCCTGGCACGATCCGGGCGAAAGCGGCGACGCCGATATGCTCCGCCCTGCCAGCGCGCCGTTCCAGCGCGACGGGGGGATGAAGCTGCTCACCGGCAATCTCGGCCGCGCCTGCTTCAAATCCAGCGCGGTCGATCCCGCGCGCTGGACGCTCGAAGCGCCGTGCCGGGTGTTCCACGACCAGCACGATGTGGCGCTGGCATTCGCCGCGGGCGAGCTCGACCGCGACGTCGTGGTGGTTGTCCGCTTCCAGGGCCCGCGCGCCAATGGCATGCCGGAGCTGCACAAGCTGACCCCGCCGCTCGGTGTACTGCAGGACCGCGGCTACCGGGTCGCGCTGGTCACCGACGGCCGCATGTCGGGGGCGAGCGGGAAGGTGCCCGCCGCGATCCATCTCACGCCCGAGGCACTCGGCGGCGGCCCGCTGGCCCACCTGCGCGACGGGGACGTGATCCGGGTTTGCGCGCAGACCGGCGAGCTTTCCACCACCGCCGACCTCGCGCGCCGCAAGCCCGCTTCCGACCCGGCGCCCCAATGGGGCGTGGGACGCGAGCTGTTCGCGATGTTCGCGGCCCACGCCGACGGCGCCGAGCGCGGCGCCTCGGCGATGCTGAACCAGGCGGGGCTCTAGCGATGGACCTCGTCGCGGTCGATATCGGCGGAACCCACGCGCGCTTCGTCATCGCCAGCGTGAGCGCGAATGGTCGGATCGCGCTCGGTGAGCCCGAGACGCTGCATACCAGGGACCACGCCAGCTTTCAGACCGCGTGGGAGGACTTTCGCGAGCGCCGCGGGGGCAGCCTGCCGCCCCGCGCCAGCCTCTCGGTGGCCGCTCCGGTCGGCGGCGAGGTGATCCGCTTTACCAACAACCCCTGGCTGATCCGCCCGGGGCTGATGCAGGCGAAGCTGGAGGTGGAAAGCTTTTCCATCGTCAACGACTTCGCCGCCGTGGCCCATGCCGCGGCACAGGCGCCCGACGAACAGCTGCTCCATCTCAGCGGGCCGGACCGCCCGCTCGCTCCCACCGGCACCATCAGCGTCCTTGGGCCTGGCACCGGCCTTGGGGTCGCGCATCTGTGGCGCTCGGGCACCGGAGATTACCGGGTCACCGCGACCGAAGGGGGCCACGTCGATTTCGCCCCGCTCGACAGCATCGAGGACGCTATCCTCGCCCGGCTGAGAATGCGCCACACCCGCGTCTCGGTCGAGCGGGTGGTGTCGGGGCCCGCGATTCGCGACATCTATCAAGCCTTGGCCGCGCTCGAGAATCGCTCGACGCCGGACGAGGACGACGTCACCATCTGGACCCGCGGGCTGGAGGGCAGCGATAGCCTTGCCGCGGCCGCGGTCGATCGCTTCTGCCTCTCGCTTGGCAGCGTGGCGGGTGACATCGCGCTGGCGCAGGGCGGATTCGGGGGCGTGGTGATCGCGGGCGGGCTCGGCTACCGGCTGCGCGAGCACCTGCCTCACTCGGGCTTCGCCGAACGTTTCCGCGCCAAGGGCCGCTTCGCCGAGCTGATGGCCTCGATCCCGGTCAAGCTGATCGTCCACCCCCAGCCGGGCCTGTTCGGCGCCGCCGCCGCCTTCGTCGCCGAACATGGAGCCTCGTCATGACCGAGATCGCCGCCATCATGACCGCTGCGCCGGTCATTCCCGTGATCGTGATCGAGGATGCCGCTCATGCCGAGCCGCTGGCGCGCGCGCTGGTCGCGGGCGGGCTACAGGTGCTCGAGGTGACGCTGCGCACTCCCGCGGCGCTCGAAGCGATCCGGGCGATGAAGCGCGTGCCCGGCGCCATAGTCGGCGCGGGCACCGTGACCAACGAAGCCGAGCTCGACGCCGCACTCGACGCGGGCAGCGAGTTCATCGTTTCGCCCGGCCTCACCGATACGCTGGGCCATGCCGCGATCCGCGAGGGTGTGCCCTTCCTTCCCGGCATCGCCAATGCCGGCGACATCATGCGCGGGCTCGATCTCGGCCTCACCCACTTCAAGTTCTTCCCCGCGCTGGCGGCCGGCGGGCTGCCGGCGCTGAAGGCGCTCGCGGCACCCTTCGGACAATGCCGCTTCTGCCCGACCGGCGGAATCACGCTGGCGAACGCCCGCGAATGGCTCGCCTTCGACCCGGTGCTGTGCGTCGGCGGGAGCTGGGTGGCGCCCACGGGCGCACCCGACGAAGCGGCGGTCGAGACTCTGGCGCGCGAGGCGGCGGCATTGCGCTAGACCCTCATCCATCGTCACCCCGGACTTGATCCGGGGTGGTGCTTCCTTCTGGCGCACCGCAGGAAGAAAAGCACTGGCCCGGATCAGGTCCGGGCCGACGTAGCTTTGAGATTGCGTGGGGGTTCGGCGGTGAATAGCCATGTTTCTCCCATAGGCCGCGCCAACACTCCGCCGAGCGATGCGTTCTCCCCGCGCCGAAGCCGCGCCACCAGCGCCGCCACATCGCCGCGGCGGGCCTCCCCGCCGAGCGCCACGATGATCCGGCGCGCAAGTTCGCCGGCCTCGAAGTCCGAGGGTCCGGGCGCGAAGCGCAAGCCGGCTTCATCGCGGCTGACCCGCTCGTTCCATGCTGCTTCGATGCTGGCATCGAGGTAGCTTTCGGCCTCGCCGAGATGGGCGGCGCTGCGGGCCAGGGCTTCCGGATCGAGCCAATCCGCGGCGGCCAGCGCCTTGCGGACCGCCACGCGATCGAAACTCGGGTCGTCGTTCGAGGGGTCGCGCGCGGGGTCGATCTCGGCGCCAGCCACAATCGCTTCCAGTTCCGCGCGCCGCCAGCCGAGCAGAGGCCGCAAGAGCACAATCCGGCTCTCCGGCACGCTCCCCCGCGCCCGCACGCCCGCGAGCCCCGCCAGTCCGCTGCCCCGGTTGAGCCGCATCACCAGCGTCTCGGCCTGGTCGTCGAGCTGGTGCCCGGTGGCGAGCGCGGCGAGGCCGCGTCGGGCGCACCACCCTGCGAGCGCCGCGTAACGGACGCTTCGCGCGCGATCCTGCACATTGCCCTCGGGCACCGTGACGGTCAGCGTCTCATGCGACACGCCGAGGCGTCGGCAAATCTCTGCGACCATAGCCGCTTCGCCGGGGCTCTCCGCCCTTAACCCGTGATCGACGGTCGCGGCTTCGACTTGGCCAGCCAGGCCAGCCTGGGCCAGCAGCAAGAGCGCCAGGCTGTCGGGTCCGCCGGACACCGCCACGCCGAGCCGCACTCCTTCGTTCCCGCCCTCGGGCCAGAGCCGGGCAAGATCGGCGGCGAAGCGCGCGGTCAGATCGGGCGGGACTGCCGTATCAATTGCACGTCTCTCAGCTGCACTTGGCCCGGCCGCGCGCCGCGTCGTACTGGCTTTTGAGCCGGCCGGTGGCGAGCGCGGGGTAGGTTTCGGAGAACTCCGCCAGCGCGATGCAGGCGCGCTTGGTGTCGCCCAGCGCGATCATCGATTCGGCGAGATAGAGCAGGCTGTCGCCGGCGCGCGCGCCCGTCTTGTCGGTCTGGTAGTTCCGCAGGAACCACGGCGCCGCCTCGCGCGGCTTGCCGTCGTCGAGATAGGCGCGGCCGAGCAGATTGCGGCCATAGCTGATCTGCGCGTGGTTGGGGTGCTTTTCGACGAACATCGTCAACGCCTGCGCCGCCTCGGGATAGAACTTAGCGTCCCAGAGGCGGAAGCCATAGGCATAGGCATCGGCCCCGGCATCGCCCGTGTCGGGCTTGACGATCGCCTGCACGGCGGAGAGCCGCTCGGCGGTGGGGCCGGTGGCCGCCGTGGAGGCGGGTGGAGAGGGTGCGCTGCGAGCCGTAGTCGGCGCGGGCAGCGTCGAGGCGGGAGCCGGCGCGATCGCCGGCGCGCGCGCGGCCTCGAGCAGTTGCACCCGGTCCTGCAACAGGCGCAGCGTGTTGGCGTTTTCCTCGTTCCCCGCCGTTAGCTGGCGGAGCTGGCCTTCGAGCGCGTCCAGCCGCGCGAGAATGTCGGTGACCGCCGTGGTGCTCGGCGCGCCGACGGTTTGCGGCGCTGGCGCCGCGCTGGTGATCTCGGGCTCGAAGGTTCGGCCCGCGCCGCCCGGAAAGACCTGGCGTTGCAAGGCGCGCACCTCCGCCTCGATCTTCCTGAGCCGCGCCTCCGCATCGCTTTGCGCGGCCGCCGGCGAGGCCGCCAGCACGAGGCCCAGAGCGGCAGCCGCGAAACCGAAATTGCGCGCTCCTCGTCCAATCAAATGCAAGGGTCGGCTCCGATCGTGGTTTGCCATTCGAGTGACCTAGCGCGCTCAGCCTGTCGAGAGGATGAAGGCGGGTTTTCCTACGTCGCGGGAGCGGCGGGGGAAGTGGCGGCCGGCGGCGCGGGCCGGGCGAGCAGCGCGGCGGCATCCACGGGCACGTCCCTCATCACCACTTCGCTGTTCCCCAGCATCGGGACAGCGCGCCCGGCCACGGTGATCGCGAGCGCGTTGGGGCGCCCGGTCCACAGCTGGGGACCTTGCGCCTCGGCCGGGACGGTGAAGCTCTGCCCCCTGGCCATCTGGCCCTCGAACAGGCGTTTGCCCGTGGCGTCGTAGAACTTGACCCACGTGCCGTCGACGAGACTGGTGAAGACCACCGGTCCCGCCGGCGCGGCCGCGGGACGGGCGGAGCCGGGCCCCGAGGTGATGACGCGCTGCTGCGCAGCCTGTGTCGGCGGGGTGAGCGGCGCCGGGCCGAGCCCTGGCGAGAAGTAGGTCCGATAGAAGGCGAAGGCGCCCGCAAGCAGGACCAACACCGCCAGCAGCGAGAACCACGTCAGCCGCCGCGAGGGCACTCGTGCCGGATCGCCCGGCTCGAAGCGGTCGGGGCGCAGCGGAAGCCCTTGCGGATCGCCGGCCTCCAGATCGAGCCGCACCTGTTCGGCGATCGCGCGCTCGTCGAGCCCGAGCAGGCGGGCATAGGTGCGGCTGAACCCGACCGCATAGGTGCGGCTGGGCAGCCTGGCATAGTCCCCGGCCTCGATCGCGGCGAGGTGGCGCTGCGGGATGCGGGTGCGGGCTGCAACCTCGGCCAGGTCGAGCTTTGCCCTGGCGCGGGCTTCGGCCAGCATGGCCCCGGCGCGCCGGCCGTGCGCCTCGGGCGCTTCGGGCTCCAAACTCTCTTCCATGCGATCCCCGGTTCGGCCCAGTCCTTCGGCCAGAGGGAAAGGGCGCAATTGCGGGCGGTGTCAACCAAGCGGGTACGGCAAACAGCGGATAGCGGCGTTCAAATGCGCCGCTTGCGCGACGAACGCCATCTATTCGCTATCGATCCCGCGAGCCTCGGCCCATTCGCCCAGCGCCACGCGCATGCTCGGCGGGGGGCGCCGCAGCCATTCCGCCATCGCTGCCGACAACTCGCCGAGATCGACCTTGCGGACCAGTTCCTTGATCGGCCCGACCGCGGCCGGGGTGATCGAGAGGCGGCGATAGCCGATGCCGAGCAGGGCCAGCGCCTCGAGCCGCCGCCCGCCCATCTCGCCGCAGACGCCGAGGTCGATCTGAGTGCCCGCCAGCCCCTTGGCGATCCGGTCGAGGAACCGCAGGATCGCCGGGCTCAGCCAGTCGTAGCGCTCGGCAAGCTTGGGATTGGCGCGATCCGCGGCAAACAGGAACTGGGTCAGATCATTGGTGCCGACCGAGAGGAACGACAGCCGCCCCTCGAGCTGTTCGAGCACTTCGGCAAGCGCGGGCACCTCCAGCATGGCGCCATAGCGGATCGCCTCGGGCAGCTGCTTGCGGCGCGTCCTGAGGTAGGCGAGCTGGTCCTCGAACACCGCCTTGGCGGCGTCGAATTCCCACGGCTCGCTGACCATCGGGAACATGACGTTGAGACTGCGCCCCGCGCTCGCCTCGAGCAGCGAGCGCGCCTGCGCCTTGAGCAACCCCCCCCGGTCCAGCGCCAGCCGCAAGGCGCGCCAGCCCATCGCCGGGTTCTCCTCGCGCTCGAGCGCCTCGCTGGTCAGATAAGGCACCGCCTTGTCGCCGCCGATATCGACGGTGCGGAAGGTCACCGGCTTGTCTCCGGCGGCCTCGAGCACGTCGCGGTAGAGTCGGGTCTGGCGCTCGCGTTGCGGCAGGGTGGCGGACACGAGGAACTGGAACTCGGTGCGGAACAGCCCCACCCCATCGGCGCCGGTCATCGCGAGCATCGAGATGTCGTCGCGGAGGCCCGCATTGATCATCACCTGAATGCGCGTGCCGCAGCGGGTCACGGGCTCGACGTCGCGCATCCCGGCATAGGCGGCCTGGCGCTCGCGGCTCTTGGCGAAGCGCGTGTCGAAGACCTCGGCCATCGACTGGCTCGGCCGCAGCGTGACTGCCCCCTTGTCGGCATCGAGCAGCAGTTCGTCACCCTCTGCGACATGCCGCAATATGCCCTCGCAACGGCCGAGCACCGGGATGCCCATCGCGCGCGCCACGATCACCACATGCGCGGTGAGCGAGCCTTCCTGGAGCACCACGCCCTTGAGGCGGCGACGGTCGTATTCGAGCAGCTCGGCGGGGCCGAGATTGCGCGCGATCAGGATGGTGTCGCGGCGTAGCCCCTGCGTCGCGGCGGTGCCGAGCTGGCCCGAAACGATCCTGAGCAGCCGGTTCGACAGGTCCTCGAGATCGTGCATCCGGTCGGCGAGGAGCGGGTCGTCGATCTGCCGCATCCGCATCCGGGTGCGCTGCTGGACGCGCTCAATCGCCGCCTCGGCGGTCAGGCCGTTGTCGATCGCCTCGTTGATGCGCCGCCCCCAGCCCTCGTCATAGGCGAACATCTTGTAGGTCTCGAGCACCTCGTCGTGCTCGCCGCCGACGCCGAATTCGGCCTGGCTCGCCATATGCTCGATCTGCTCGCGCATCTTGTCGAAGGCCCGATAGACGCGCTGGCGTTCGGCCTCGATGTCGTCGGCCACGACCTGATCGATGGTGATGCGCGGCTGGTGGAACACCGCAAAGCCGCTCGCTAGCCCCTTGACCAGCGTCAGCCCGGGCAGGATGCGCGGCCCGCCGTCGTTCTCGAGCGCATGCTCGTCATCGACCAGCCCCGCGTGTGCGATCAGTTCGCTCAGCACCATGGCGGTGGTCTGCAGCGCCTCGATCTCGATATCCTCGTAGCGGCGCGGATCGGCGTGCTGCACGACCAGCGCCCCGATCGCGCGGGCGCGGTGAATGATCGGCACGCCGGCGAAGGAGTGGAACCGGTCCTCGCCGGTTTCGGGGCGATAGGCGAAGTCGGGATGCGAGGCGGCCTCCGCCAGGTTGAGCATTTCGACATTGGCGGCGATGGTGCCGACCAGCCCCTCGCCCACCGCCAGCCGGGTGACGTGGACCGCGTCGGGATTGAGCCCACGCGTCGCGAACAGTTCGAGCGCGCCCTCGCGCAGCAGATAGATCGAGCAGACCTCGCTATCGAGGCTCTCGCCGATGATCTCGACCACCTGATCGAGCTTGCGCTGGGGTTGCGCGCGCGAGGCCATCACCTCGTGCAGGCGGGTGAGGATCAGGCGGGCGCTGGAGGCGGCGGTCATCGCCAGCCGCTATAGCAGGCCAGCGTCAGGGAAAAAGGGCGCCCGATCCGATGGGCGCGTAGGTGGAAAGGCGCCCCGATCGGCCCGGACCGGCGGTCAGAGCCGCGAAATCTCCTCCTTGATGCGCAGCTTCTGCTTCTTGATGTCCTGAACCATCGCAGCGTCGGGCGCGGGGCGAGCCAGTTCGGCCCGCAGGCGGGCGTCGAGCCCGGCATGTTTGGTCTGAAGCGCATCGACGTGGCCAGTTCCAGGGGATGTGAGCATGGGTGTGTCTCCTTGCGCGAAGGTCGAGGTCCTCGGGTGCCGGCGACTCGCCCAGAGCGGGCGCGCCGCGGGCCAACGATAGAACCACAAGCTTACCCCTTTGCGAACCCCCCACGCTTCGATAAGCAGCGCGCCGCTTGAAAAACGCGACGAATGGATTCGTCGTCCAGGCGTCAGTTTTCGGAACCGGATACGCGCGTGAACGAGCAGGAACTCAAGAAGCGGTTGGAACTGCTGAGGATCGAACACCGCGACCTCGACGCGGCCATCGCCGCGCTGACCGCGGCGGGCCACAGGCACGGGCCCGGCGACCAGCTCCAGATCGCGCGGCTGAAGAAACGCAAGCTGGCTATCCGCGACCAGATCGCGATCCTCGAAGACAATCTGCTGCCCGACATCATTGCTTAGGAAATTATCGCTAATAAGGCGATCGCACGCTGTCCTCGATTGAGACGGGCGGAAGGCTGCGCTGGCGGTCGCACCGCCACTGATTTAGGCCGCCGACCATGAGCACGCATCGCATTCGCCGCCAGGTGGTCGAAGAACTCTACGAAGAGACGCTGCTGCTCGCCGACGAGGCGCGCGCGGCGTTCGACCTGCGCGGCCGCGAGCCCGGCGAGAGCGAAGCCGACACCACGCGCATCGCGCTCTCGATCGAGGGCTTGCGCACCACCACCCGGCTGATGAACCTGCTCGCCTGGCTGCTCAATCAGCGCGCCTTCTTCGCGGGAGAATTGTCCGAGGCGCAGGTCAAGCGCTGCGGCGCTCTGGCGCAGGACCGCGCGTCCGATCCGGTGCAGATGGCCCAGCTCGAACTCGGCACCCGCGCGCTGATCCGCGAGAGCGAGCGCCTCTACGCGCGCGCCGGACGGCTCGACTGGTGGCTTCAGCGCGACGAAGCCGAGGGCCAGGCGCGCGCCCTTCAGGGCCGGTTGGCGAGCGCGTTCGGCGGCGGCTGAATCCCCCTGGCGCCTTGTGCGATCGGGCGATTCCGCCGGATCGCGATTTGCCATTCTCCATCGGTCAATGCCGATCCGCGCCGACGCTCAGCCGAGCAGCACCACATCCCAGCGATATCTGGCCGGATCGGAAACATCGCGCATCGCCACCGAGGTGGCCGCCTCCTCGCCCAGGGCGCGATACAAGGTGTCGCGCGCGTTCCCTTCCGCATCCTCGGGGAAGTACATCTGGGCGATCGAACGGTGGGTTCGGCCGCGCAGATCGAAATGGAGGTGCGGCGGGCGATGGCCGATCGGGCTGTCGTATCCGGCGGGCTTGACGGTGACGACCCGATAGGCGCCGTCCGGCCCGGTCGTGAGACGCGCATAGCCTTGGAAGTCCGGATCGAGCGGCGCGGTCGCCGGATCGAGCTCGTGCATGTAGCGGCCGGCCGCGTTGGCCTGCCACAAGTCCATTTGCGCGCCCGCGATCGGATTGCCCCGCGTATCGCGCACCCGCCCCGTCAGCTCGATCGCGGTGCCGCGCGCCCGGTTGGCGTGGCCGGCCAGACGGGTCAGATCGGCATCGTTCTCGGCCAGCGGATGCAGCGGGTAGAACGGCCCCAGCGGCGATTCCGCGGTCGTGCCGAGCACCGGCTGCCGCTCTTGCGCCAGCGCCGGCCCGACGACGAACAGCCCCACCGAAGCGAGAGCCGACTGCGCGAGTTGCCGACGGGACAGCAGGCCACGGTCGACCGCAATTGTGTGATCGATCTCGTGCTCCCGCATCGTTTGTCCCCCCAAAAAACACCCCTGGCGCCAGCAGCCCCGGCACGAGGCGAGGCTGGGCCCGCGTTGCCGGCGAGTCAAGTTCGCGGCGTGGTCGCGGGGCGGGCGGCAATCCATTCGCCCCGAGCTCCAGGCTCCGTATGGGACACGGTCGTCGCAGTCAGGCCCCTGCGAGCGCGCGCCGCCAGCGCGCCATCCGCTCTTCGCGCACGGCGCGATCCATCGCCGGTGCAAAGCCCCGCGCCGCGCCGCGCATCGCCGCCGCCGCATCGTTCAGCGAGGAATGGATCCCCGCGCCCACCGCCGCGCACAGCGCCGCACCCAGTGCGGTGGTTTCGACGAAATCGGGCCGTTCGACGGGCAGGTCGAGGACATCGGCGAGATCCTGCGCCATCCAGTCGTTGGCGCTCATCCCGCCATCGATCCGCAGCGCCTGCCACGGCGCGCCGTCGGCGGCGAACGCCGCGGCGAGGTCGTGCATCTGCTGCGCCATGGCTTCGAGCGCGGCGCGCGCGAGCTGCGCCCTGCCGCTGGCGAAGCTGAGCCCGGAGATGACCCCGCGCGCCTCCGGCCGCCAGTGCGGCGCCCCGAGGCCCGAAAGCGCCGGCACGATCGTCACTCCGCCGCTGTCGGGGATCGAGCGCGCCAGCGCCTCGGTCTCGGCGGAGCTGGAGATCACGCCGAGGCTGTCGCGGAGCCACTGCACCAGGCTCCCGGCGACGAAGACCGAGCCTTCGAGCGCGTAGCTGCGCCCGCCCCCCGCCTGCGTCAGCACGGTGCCGAGCAAGCGATTGGCGGACCGGGGCAACGCCTCGCCCAGGGTGGTGAGCACGAATGCGCCGGTGCCGAATGTGGCCTTGGTCTCGCCCGGCGCCAGGCATCCCTGCCCCACGGTCGCGGACTGCTGATCGCCGATCAGCCCGCAGATCGGAATCGCGCGCCCGAACCACTGCGGGTCGGTTTCCCCGAGCATGCCGTGGGTATCGACGACCTTGGGAAGCGCGGAGATCGGCACGCCGAACAGCTCGCACAGCCCGGCATCGAACTGCGCCCCATCGAGCCGCAACAGCAATGTTCGGCTGGCATTCGAGGCGTCCGAGATATGCGCCCCGCCGGTGAGCTTGAACGCGAGCCAGCTCTCGACGGTGCCGAAAGCCAGCCGGCGGCTTTCC
>Ga0307492_10001011_pt1 | contig 11746 bp, 8 predicted proteins | sample SI3LmetaG_FD_202365 | JGI IMG/M metagenome (GOLD analysis project Ga0307492, IMG submission 202365) | Sea-ice brine microbial communities from Beaufort Sea near Barrow, Alaska, United States - SI3L | ecosystem: Environmental > Aquatic > Marine > Coastal | place: USA: Alaska | collected 2017-05-06
TCAATCACTTTTGGATATCCCAAAACCTCAAAAGCTCAAACCCGCTAAGCCATTGAAGTATTATCAAGATTTACCGACCCCAAGAAATGAAGCCTTAGCCCGAGCTTATTTGTCGGGCCATTATACGTTAACTGAAGTCGGTGATGCTTTTGCGGTAAGTTATGCAACTGTGAGTAGAGCGGTTAAAGCATATGAGTGTCAAATGTAAGGTCTGACCCCAGAACTTCCAATGTAAGGCCTGACCCCAGAACTTCGGAGCGGTTAAAGCATATGAGTGTCAAATGTAAGGCCTGACCCCAGAACTTCGAACTTCGTATTTACACATTACCGAAAGTTCTCAGTAATAAATTAGATATATTTTCTTGTTGATTTAGTAAAGCATTGAATTTATGATAAGTTCAATGGTTTACTCGATTCAATTTTAATATAATAAACCTTGGTATTTTTATAATAATATACGTATTTGTAGCTAGGAAGCGACACAAACATAAATGAAAAGGACTTTTTAAATCAAGAATTCTTCTCTCTGTCAAACTTCCTAATACAGTTATCAATTTTAATTTGGGTGTTGCTCAAACAACTCAGGCTCCAGCGGTAAACCGCTGGAGTTTTGTGTAGCACCTAACAAAGCACTTAAAATATATACATTAGGAGATATAATGAAACATTTAGGATTTAAACACCTTTTAATTGCGGGGATGGCCGTACTATTGGCAGCATGTGGTAGTACACCTCAACCGACAGTAACACTAAGCACTAACCTCTTCAATAAAGACGATTTGAAAATTGGTATTGTTTACGAACTCCCTAAAAAAAATAAAGCAACGACCCATATCTTTGGCGCGAGTTGCTTGCTTTGCTATGGTGTTGCATCTGCAATGACAAGTTCATTGGATACTCATTTAGAAAATACTATTGATGCAAGCGAATTAACAAAAATGAAAGAGCTTGTGTTGTCGGAATACACTCAACGTTCACAAAATGTTGAATTGGTAACATTACCTACTCCAATTAATAAGTTAAAGAAATTTAAAGGGGAGCTGGGGTTTGCTAAAAAAGATTTTAGATCATTAAAAGAAACGTTAGGTATCGATATGCTTGTAGTTTTCCAAGTTTCTCGTTATGGAGCTTATCGTAGTTTTAGCAGTTATATACCTAATGGAGACCCACAAGGTCACGTTGCAGGACTATTGTATTCGGTAGACCTAAACAACAACGCATATGTTCAATATATGGAAATTGATGAAAAAGTTCAGCCATCAGGTGAATGGGATGAGGCACCTAAATTTCCAAGTGTAACAACGTCTTATTATCAAGCCATTGAAAAAACAAAGAAAAAAATAAAAGACGCTATTTAGTTTTAAATTAATGGATTAAAAAAACAATGAGATTTTTATTCATAATTTTTGCTTTAGGTTTGGTTGGGTGTGGGAGCACACCCTATCGAGATGATTACGCTAAGCACGTTAATTTAATAGCTGACAATTACTATGATGATGCTAACTTTAAATTTAGTTTTTCTGAAAATCCGAACGTTGATTTGCGTGGGTTGTATTCACAAAATGACACCGTCGATGCAACGCCAATTTTGTACCAGGGTGGAGCCGGCTTGGCTGGTTTATTAGTTCAGATTGGTACTCATTCCTCTATAGTGCAATCTCAGAGGAATAATAAACGGGCTAAAGAGCAAGAGCAAGCAAATAAGCCAATTTTACCTTTAATAAATTTGACAAAAGAGGTTCCGCTTATTGATCTTATTGGGGAAAATAGTTTTCAGTTGGTCAGCCTTGAAAATGCAGTTTCCGACACGGTCAAAATCAAGCCTATTTTCTTTAGTAATAGCGACATGACTGAACTGTCACTGAAGTCGATTGTCTGGTTGCCATCTCAAGATAAAAGCAAGCGGCGGAAGCAAAAGTTTAAGTACAAAAATATGATTCAGGTGTACAGCCAGAGATTAAATGAATCTCAACACAAGAAGTTAGTTAATGGTGACAAGGGATTTTTATCTGAAGTACTTTCTTCTTTACTCACAACCGCATTATATATTACTAAAAATGAATTAACCGGTCAGTACTCTAAAGTTAAAGGCCCAGTTCAGACTTTTTTTATCAAAGACGGTTCAGGTGAAAAAGTCATTCGAGGTTCAATTGTTGCCGAGAAATGCGGATATCAAATAATTCAAGACATACATTCTTGGTTTATCGCTTATCCAAAGCCAGAGGTTACTGCGGGCATAAATAACGACTTCACAGCTCAATGTTAAGTCTGTTGGAAAAGTTAAAAAGGGCTTGTCTTCTGACAGCCCTTCTCTTTATGTTTACAAACTAAGATATGCAGAAATGCCTATAAGTACACTAACTGCACCAAACAAAAAATTTGTTGATGAATTCATACGGAGCTTCCGATACAAAATCTAATCCGAATCAACATTTGATTTTCACTTGCGCACTTCCGCTTTGTGGCAAAAGTTAGCGTTCAGAAACGAAATTCGACTGGCGGCTTTGAGCTTAAACCAGCCCCACAAGAGAACATAAAATATTAGCTAATATTGCCCTAAATATGCTCTTGAATTTGCAAAGGCTTAATGCCCGCAATTGACTATCAGTTGACCTAAAGAACAACAAATAGTTAACTTCCGCAATGCGCACCAAGAGACGAAAAAAAAGGCCGATAATTTCAACCTTTTTATTACTTGGTATGTGACTATATTATTCGACCACAATTTTGCCAAAACAATGGCGGTTCAAGACCATCTGCCATTAATGAAGAGGCAACACTAATCCAAGCATCACCCCTTATATTATTAAAATCACTACTTATATTAATAACACCATTTAAAGCATAACTGCTGCTCAACATCAGTACGGCCAATGTAAGGAAAAAAATCTGTAGATAAAAATGACTAATTTACTTGGTTTTACTTGGTATTAGTCAGATAAATCTTTAAAATTTTTCTTTTCTATACTATGTTTTTTCATTTTTTCATAGAGCGTTTTTCGTCCTAAACCGAGTTCATCCTGCACATCTTTCAATATGCCGTGATGCCGTAATAGGGCCTCTCGAACCAATACTTCTTCATACTGATTAATCTGTTCAGCCAAGGTAATATTAGAGTTTTCTGTCTCTGGACATAAAATGCGCGAAAAAGCCCGTTTCGGGCCAATCAATACATAACATTCAGCTAAATTTCTTAATTCACGCACATTACCAGGCCAGTCATGGCTTAACAAAGCCTGCCTTTGGGAAGCACTCAAGCCTGGAACTTCCGATCCATAACGATTGGCGGCCGCCCATATAAAGTGTTCAAAGAGTAAAGGAATATCTTCTCGACGCTCACGAAGTGGCGGGATGTCGACTTCAACAACATTTAACCGATAATAGAGATCTTGTCGAAAAGTATCGGTATTACTTAGCTCTTTTAAATCTTCTTTTGTTGCTGCTAATATCCTGATATCCAATGGAATGACTCGATTACCACCAATAGGTTCCACTTTTCTTTCCTCTAAAACGCGTAACATTTTTATTTGCAGAGACATTGGCATACTTTCAATTTCGTCAAGAAATAATGTACCGCCATTGGCATACTCAAATTTCCCCATTCTTTGCTTTCCTGCGCCGGTAAATGCCCCCGCCTCATGACCAAAGAGCTCGCTCTCTATTAAAGTCTCAGGTATGGCACCGCAATTAATGGCGACAAAATGATTTTTCCCTCGTGTGCTATGGGCATGCAGATATCTCGCTAATAATTCTTTACCGCAGCCGGTTTCACCTTTAATAATAACATCGGTGGGCGTATCCTTTATCTCATTTAACAATGAACGCAATTGTTTCATCTTAGGATGATTGCCAATAATTCTTGGACCCGGATGTGAGTGTTCTGCCACAGCGATACGTAACGCACGATTTTCAAGTGTTAACGAGCGCTTATCTTCAGCGCGTGAAATAGTCTCTACCAACTGCTCCGTACGAAATGGTTTCTCTAAAAAATCATATGCCCCTTCTCGCATAGCACCCACGGCTACTGAAATGTCGCCATAACCGGTCAACATTATTACCGGTAAAGAACTATCAATACTTTGCACTTTTCGTAAAAGTGCTAAGCCATCCATTTCTGGCATATGAATATCGGTAACAACAACACCGTTCCACTTAGGACTTATGTATTTAAGTGCTTCTATACCATTTTTAGCCTGAAGTACTTTTGCACCTTCAAGTTCTAATGCTTGGCAAAGAGCTTTGAGCACTCTTTCATCATCATCAACAATTAAAACTTCATTCACATTACCTCTCCTTAAATTTTGGTAAACTCATCACAAAAGATGTGCCAGCACTTACTGAGCCATCAACAATCAGGGTTCCTAACTGAGTTTCAACAATTTTTCGTGATATAGCTAAGCCAAGTCCCGAGCCAGAAGCTTTGGTAGAATAAAACGGCTCAAAAATTTGCTCTATCATTTCTTTAGCAATACCTGGGCCATTATCATTAACAGCAAACACTATGTAGTCTTGGTGTTCGACAATAGTGAGAGTAACTACCCTTTCTTTTTGCAGTTCAACAGCGTCGACGGCATTAGTAATTAAGTTGACGAGCACCTGCGAAATTTGTACTGGCTCACAAAGTAATTTCTCATTCTCAACATTATTGTATATCGTAAATTTTAATCTGCTTTCATTCAATAAAGGGGTCATAACCACCAAGCAGGCATCGATTATCTCTGATATGAAACATACCCTTTTTTCCGGAGATGATTTACGAGCAAATATTTTAAATCGAGCAACCATTTTATGCATACTAGAGGCGATTTTTAGTATCTCGCTCAAATTCTCTTTCACCGTTTGGTATCGGCCAATTTCTAACAATCGTTGACCATTTTCGGTATAAGTCTGCAGTGCAAGTATCGGTTGATTCAACTCATGGTTAATAGAGGCTGATAATTTACCCAACACCGCCAATTTTGCACTTTGTATTAATTGGATTTGAGTATCTTTGAGCTCTTTTTGCATGCTTTTGTAGTGTTCCACCAGGTCTTTAAGTTCGTGATTAGACTTTGTTAAATCATAGGTGAGTGCATTTACTCTAGTCTCTAATGTCGTATTTTGTTCTTCTATATTGCTCTTTACTTCAGCGTGTTTTCTCAAATACAACCAGAGAAATAAAAATAGTAGATATATTAAGCTGTAAATTAATACATACTGCATAACAGGAATGAAAAGGATTGTTCGTGATACCGTTGAAAAAAAATGCCACCGAGGCTCTAGTATAGAGACTCTGCGACTGTAATATGAATTTTCTGCAATACCATCGATCAGCCTGAGTCGGTTCGTGTCAAAAACTGTTTTTATTGAATTAGTACCTACAGCTAACAAGGATGTTGTCTTATATCGTTTTGTTTTAATAATAGCTTCTTGCCGCTTTTTGGGTATCTGATAGAGCGTTCGATTGTTCCATAATGCGTTCGACGCGGCAAAAATAACACTGTTATTACCTACCAAAAGGTAATCAAACGGGCCATCATTCAAGGTTTTAAATACAGAATTTAATGATAATTTTATTACTATTACTCCCAATACTTTGCCTTTGCTAAGTATTGGATTTGCAAAATAATATCCCCGTAAACCCGTAACGCTACCTGTAGCATAATAAGTCGCTGGCTCACCTAATATGGCTTGCTGATAGTAAGGGCGGAAAGTATAGTTTTTCCCTAATAAATTATGTTGAGATAAATAATTACTGCTGCCAATAACATCACCTTTAGCATTTAAAACAAACATTATCTCTGCACCAAGCCTGAGGTTAGTGTCATCCAGAAAACGGTTTAATTTTATTCTCGAGCCCATATTGGGGTTTATTAAAAGTTGTTTTGTTCCTCCTAACCTTGCCATGGTAGCCGAAATATCTTGATAATCATCGATATAATTCGACAATACCTTTGAATCCTTAATAGCAGTTTTATGTAGTTGCTCAAGTAAAACTTTTTCTTCTTTGTTGATAGCCATAGGCACAATGACTGATATTCCAACTAGCCATAGACCTAAAAAAATTATAAAAAATAAATACTTATTTTTATTGGATTTTTGTAAATTAATTTTATCCATTGGTACATTCCTAGAGCCGGATTGACTATATCTCTCTCTTGTGAGGTATTATCCACCCATAACCAAAGAACGATGGGAAATACCCCACCCCTTTTACTTTTCCAAGTGGCATATATCAGTTAACTAGTCTTTAGTTTACTAACCTCAACAGCAATTCATTAGCTAGTAATGTAACATATCAATAGCTCTGTACCGATCAATCAAGTACCCATTGATAATATAATGGGGATAACCATCTAAAGGTGTTTGCTTTTCATGATTTATATTGATAATAATTACTTATTGTAATATTGGTGTTTTTCTTGCTTCAATAAGCGTGCCAGCTGGTAAATAGTGAACCAGTATTCGATATACTTTTCCTATAGCCAAGGAATGATTACAACAACGGTGATATTTACAAATCACCAGAATAGAGTTGCCTACAATATGAAATTAATAATTATAACCATTTTTAGCATGATTACTTTAGCACTACCTTCACCCGTTATTGCTGATCCTATTATCATTAGATTTTCACACGTCGTTCCTGAAAACACACCAAAGGGTAAAATGGCAATAAAATTCAAAGAGCTAATAGATAAACGTCTGGCAGGAAGAGTGAGTGTTCAAATTTTTCCCAATGGAAAACTTTATTCCGACAGTACCGTATTAGTCGCTATGCAACTTGGCAATTTAGAAATGGCAGCCCCTTCTTTATCTGTATTCACTCAATTTACTAAACAACTGCAAGTATTCGACTTACCTTTTCTCTTTAAAGATATGGCAGCAGTTGAACGTTTTCAGCAAAGTGTTGCGGGGCAAAAATTGTTAAGTTCTATGGATAAAGAACTAATGGTTGGCCTAGGTTATTTGCATAATGGCATGAAACAATTATCTGCAAATGACCTAATTAAAAGCCCTTCAGATGTTGTTGGCAAAATTTTTCGTATCATGGACTCTGATGTACTTGAAGCACAATTTGAAGCGGTGGATGCAATCCCCCTAAAAAAACCATATGAAGAAGTATTCGCTTTACTGGAAAACAAATCTGTAGACGGTCAAGAAAACAGTTGGTCAAATATCTATGCAAAAAGATTTTTTGAAGTACAAAACTACATTACCGAATCTAATCATGGTGTTCTTGATTATCTAGTAGTGACTTCTGCTGAGTTTTGGTATGGATTACCTGAAATTCTTCGCAGTGAAATTAAATCAGCAATTGATGAAGCCATTAATTATGGTAATAATATTGCTGCGATAAAAGCAGAAGAGGATAGAAAAAAAATTATTGATTCAGGTAAGATTCAGCTAATTTACCTTTCAAGTGAAGAGCGCCAACACTGGGTGGATGCAATGACTTCTGTGTGGAAAATGTTTGAACAAGACATTGGCAAAGATTTAATAGACGCCGCGGTAAAAGCCAACCAAGAGTAGTAATGTTAGTTGAGTGCTTGCGCACATTGCTACCACAGGCCAGATCTTCTTATGTTGGGCAATAAGCGAATATTTTACTTCGTTTCTTTGACAAAGAAGTCTGTCGATTTTTTTAATATCTCACGCTTCATTTTTAGGCGTTTCACTTGTGATTTTAAGGTGCGGTTCTCTTCTTGATCCGGTGTTAACTTCCCGTTGCCAATAAAAGCGTGACCATCCTCATTGCCAGCTTCTTTGATCCAACGACCCAACCTATTAGGATTAATACCTAAGTTTATTGAGGCTTCCGCCTGGCTATAGTTTTGTTTCATCACTAAAGCGATAACATCAAATTTGAATTCTTTAGAATATTTTTTACGTTTTGTCATTTGTATCTCCAGTTAAGTTCATTATGTCTTAACTGGGGGTAGTCGTATCAATTAGACCACGTCAGTATTAATTTAATGGTTTGGTGGGTATGAAAGTCGAACAATTGAGATGCTTATCAAATTAAAGATACAAATATAAGATCTATGTCAGAAAAATAATTACCGATCTCGCCAACCTGTCAGGAATAATTAGCAACCAATTAGCGACCAATTAGCAACCAAACGAAAAAAGCCGATTCATGATGAATCGGCCTTTAGATGTCTATTTGTATAAGTTTAGTGGTGCGGTTGGGGGGACTTGAACCCCCACGACCTAAATCACCAGCCCCTCAAGAATGCTTACCTAAACGACATAAACAACGAATATACAACAGCTTACAAGTAAAAACCTGTTCTCTAGGCTTGAAAAGCCTAGCAGTACCAGTCATTTGAGATCAATAACTTACATCTGAATTAGCAACCAAGATTTTAAAAAATTCAGCTCACTATTTAACAAAACTCGCTTGTCAATATCATCTGTATCCACACTTTTTATTACCTTATAAGTACATATTAGTATCTATAATAACGAGGCAATAAACCTTGTAAAAGGTACAATATTTTCTTTTACGCTAGCGGCTTCCAACGCTTGCATATACTCTTCTCGCCTTTCAACTGGCACAACTGTCCAAGAGAAACCACCTGATGCCATCATTAAGTTCATGATAAACCGTCCCATACGGCCATTACCATCAAAGTAAGGATGAATATAAACAAAAATGAAATGCCCTAGGATGACTCGCACCGCTGGGTTTTCTTCTGCAATCAGCAAGTCAAATAGTGCAGGCATCATATCGCGAACAGCTTCTCTGCTTGGCGGTGTATGCATCGATTTTCTAATAAACACTGGACCGGTTCGATAACCTGCTAAATCAGATTGCTTAACAATACCAGCAGCGACACTCGGGCCAAACAAAGCTAAGTACCAATCACCATGAACCGCTTCAAAAACTTCACCACAATTTTCGCCATGTAATACCCGTTCAACCGCAAGCATCACTTGTTGAAAAGCATCCCAGTAGCCTTTTGCCGCCATCGCATCGAGATGCTTTTTACTCTCATCTGATTGCTCGGGGTTCCAATCGCCTGAACGTACATGCTCAATAAGATCATAGGTAACACGATAACCTTCAATGGATAACGAGTGATAAGCATCACTGACAAACTTATCTTCAACTTCGGCTAAGTAGTCATCGACATCTATTGAGTCTACCCGCACTGTTGGGAAATTCTCGATAACACCATCACGCATAGCATGCCACATTAACCGCATACGATTCACATAAGGAGATACTTCACGGCGACCAAAGGTAATTGTCGTTTTATCTTCAAAAGGATCAACTTCTTTAACTTTATAATCAACAGCGTCCATCCCCTTAAGAATGTTATCTGCAATCAAATCACGCCCAATATTTCTAAAAGCTCCCGTTAAACGGCCAGCTAACGTGACATGACCACCTTCAAGTAACACCACAAGCACTTCTGAAGCATCCATTATCATAGATAGTGCGGTTCGCATTTGAATGGGTCTATCAACAAAAGTGTTTTTTGAACAATGCACAATAGCAGCTGCCAAGCTGTAAACTCGTAAGCTATCAACTATCGTCAATTGGTTTGGCTTAGGTAATGTTGAGCGAATATCAAACACCGAAGTATTATGAATAAAGCTGGTTGGCTTATTGCGCCCTTTAGGGGAACGAACCAATAATTGTGGTGGCACCGTTTTATCACCAATATGTAATTGGATAGATTGCTCAGGCGATAAGCACCAGTTTTGTTTTAATCGTTCATCTAAATATGCAGCACAAAAATCCCAAAAGGAAGCATACCAAGATGTACTATCACCCGTTTGTTCATCAGGGCTTGAGGGGATATACCAGCCACGCATTATTTCACGAATAAATCCGTGTTTAGACAAGCGCTCTCTATCACTGCGCTCTAGCATTTTTGATTGTAATGCAACAATCCCCTGATCTTGCAGCTGTTTTAATTGCCCTAAAGAATGCGCCAACTTTTGAGAGATTGGGTTTATACTCATTATCACTAGCTTTTGTCGTAGGTTGTAATTAGCTTTTAGTGTAACATAAAGTTAGCTTTTAATGACTATTTCCTTTATTTAACTGTGTTGTAGTTTTACTGTAATGTTTAATCCCTTGATATCACTAGTCTAGGTCTGTGAAAGTCTTTTGGATAATTGACCACCACCTATCTGATTGAATTTAAGATCGGATAATGGGATAAATTTAGCTTGCATAAAGCACCTTTAAATATGAGTCAATAGCACCTAATTAACTTTATCTATCAAAAAAGGATTTTAAATTGTGCGACTACTTTTATACATAATGGCGTTGCTTGAAAATATTTTTCATCGACTAACTCAACGATACAATAAGTCTATTAAGAAACGATCCAATGTTTCTGAAAAATTAGAGCATTCTGGATATGCCAGAAATAGAAAGAAACCTCAATGGGTAGTAGATAAAGTTATCTACCTTAAGGCCATGATGCCTGATAATGGTTGTGGCTCAATTGCCAATATTTTTAATCGGATCCATCATGATCAAAATGAATCTGTTAGTAAAACCTATGTGTATGAAAAGCTGAAAGCCAACAGCTACCAAATCAAGTGTAAACGTAGAGAGATTAAATCACGAAAGCCAAAAGCATCGGCAATTAACCACACATGGGGCATAGATTTAACCACTGCTAACATCAATGGTAAGCAACGGCTAATACTTGGCATTATTGATCATGGTTCTCGTGCCTTATTGTGTTTACAAGAACTAAAAAGCAAACATTCATTGGTTATACTCAGAGAATTAATTCAAACGATTAAACATTACGGTTTTCCTAAAAAGATCAGAACCGATAATGAAAGCTGCTTTACTTCTAAACTGATCAAACTGTCCCTTAGATTGCTATCGATAAAGCGCCAAACTACAGATATTGCCTGTCCTTGGCAAAATGGAAGGATTGAAAGGTGTTTTGGTACGTTTAAACAAAAGTGGCGGCAAATAAGTTTTGTCCCTTATTGTCACTTGCAAGCTCAACTTAATATTTATCAAGTATGGTACAACGTGATCAGACCTCACAGTAACCTAGAGAGTATGACACCTGCTGAAGTTTTCAATAACAAACAACATAGAGGAACAGCAAAATTTGTTAACGCATGGGATGGCGTTTTATCAGGTTTCTATTTTCCAGATTAGCTAAGTATATTGGAACGATGAAAACAGATATTAATAAGCAACAGCGTTCGTAGAGAAATGCAGATTTACGATGCTCAAAATGTGAAACTATCGAATATAGACAAATAAAAAATTAATTTTTATCCTGAAAGTTGAAAATATTTTTGATAATAGTAAAAAATCAGCCTACTTCATTGAAAAACAGGTTGAATTTAATACAAAACATAGTCGGAACGGTGCGAACAGGACACTTCCGAAAAAGTTTAGAACCAGAGGCCAATATTTAGTTTAAGTACACTTATTTGATGGTTTGGTGGATATTTGAAAGTCTAACAATTGAGTGTCATATCAGATCAAAGGTATAAAATTTATCCAACTTCAAGACAAACATAATATAAATTTCAGGAAAATAACTACAGAGTTCGCCAACCTTCTCAGGAATAATTAGCAACCAATTAGCAACCAATTAGCAACCAAACGGAAAAATGCCGATTCATCACGAATCGGCCTTCAAATGTCTATTTGTATAAGTTTAGTGGTGCGGTTGGGGGGACTTGAACCCCCACGACCTAAATCATTAGCCCCTCAAGCTAACGCGTCTACCAATTCCGCCACAACCGCGCATTACTAAATCTATAC
>Ga0307492_10001012_pt1 | contig 11742 bp, 11 predicted proteins | sample SI3LmetaG_FD_202365 | JGI IMG/M metagenome (GOLD analysis project Ga0307492, IMG submission 202365) | Sea-ice brine microbial communities from Beaufort Sea near Barrow, Alaska, United States - SI3L | ecosystem: Environmental > Aquatic > Marine > Coastal | place: USA: Alaska | collected 2017-05-06
CCAATTTTTGCTCCGTAGAAGAAACTTAAATAAATATTTTTTAATACTGGAGTTTGTGCATTCTGAAAAGACTTTGTCAATCCAGACATGCTAAAGATTACTTTTTTATCGTCGCTCATGTTCTTAATGTTGAAATATTAATTGGGTAATTGGGTAACTAGGTAATTTGGGTTTATCTACAGCATAAACTCAACACTCCCTCTATTCTCAAGTCACGGGTTGTTTTCACTTGTATTAAGCCACCCGATACTTCGGTTCTATTAAACTCTACCTTTTAAGGCGTTAAACACCCAAGCAATTGCAAAAAATCCTATCCCTACGGTGGCAAAGCCCCATCCTGCAACATCTGCATATCTGTAGATTCCCATCCCGATCAGGATGAATCCCATTATTATCATTATAAATGTTGCCCAAGCGAGCACGGTATTTTTATTCATTCCCATAAGGTTATTTTAGTTTGTTAGTGTGCTTTATTCTATTGTGCCACGCTGCTCAATAATTGAGTGGGGTTCTAGAACAACGTTTAAAATAAGCGGAAGCAAATATCGTTATTTAATATAAAATAAGCACCCCGAAAGGTGCTTATTTATTAGGCTGGCAGAAATCCGAACTTACCTTGCTGGTAGTCACGTAAAGCTTCCATAATTTCGGTTTGAGAATTCATCACATAGGGACCCCAACTTTTAATCTCCTCATTAATAGGCGCTCCAGACAGAAACAAGAGTTTGCTTTCATCTTTTCCTTTTATCATAATACCATCGCCGTCCTGTTCAAACCAAAGCATCTGATTTTCGTTCATCTCTAAGGTTTCCGAAGCATTTATTTTTACTTCTCCTTTAATCAAATACAGTAAAGATTGATGGCTTTTAGGAATCTTTAAAAAATACTCCCCGCCCACTTCAACGTCTATCATAAACGCATTGACCGCTGTTTGTGTGGCAATCCGACCATTGGTTTCTTCTAGCGCTCCAGCAATTACTTGCACTGACACTTTTTCATCTTCGGAAATGACACGTTTAAAATCTTCATTCTTCACGTGTTGGTACGCCGCAGGAATCATCTTTTTCTCTGCGGGAAGATTGAGCCATAGTTGAATTCCTTCTAACTCACCCCCTTTTTTAACAAACTCCTTGGTAGGTCCTTCAGCGTGAATAATACCACGCCCAGCCGTAGTCCATTGTACATCACCTGCTTTAACTACACTTTCATTCCCTAAAGAATCTCGATGCAGTTGCTCGCCTTGAATTAAAAAAGTGATAGGCTCAAAACCACGATGTGGATGTGGCCCTAAATCAAAAGGATTGTTAAGCTCATTAATAGGATACGGCCCATAATGATGCAGCAACACAAATGGATCAATTAACGCTATGTCTTGCGTAGGGATGGGTTGCCTCAATTTAATTGGGCCCATATTTACAAAGTCGCTTCTCCCTATTTTTTTTATGCTGTTATTTTTCATTTTACTTCTTTTTAAATTATTGATAATATTGAGAATAACCATCTAAGCTCCTTCCCTCAACAAATGGAAGGAGCTTCTTCCAACTTTAAAAGTATTATCTTATTTTATCTAACAAATCGCTCAGTGTTCCCGCTTCTTTTAAAGTTAAGTTTGACAAGAGGTCTTTTCTTTTAGCGGCATCAATTTCAGTTAATAATTGCAGCCCATCCTTAGTGATTTTTATGTGCACTACCCTCCTATCAATGGCACAGGCTACTCTTGTGATCAAGACCTTATCACACAACTTGTCCATAAGTCGCGTCACGTTGGGCGATTTTTCCAACATCCTATCCTTTATAGTATGCACCGAAATAGCCTCTCCAGCTCCTCTTAAAATTCTGAGAATATTATATTGCTGCGACGAAATCATATAAGGCTTAAAAAAGGTTTGCTGCTTGTTTTGTATCCAGTTTGCGGTGTACAACACATTGAGCATAGCCTTTACTTTATCATTGGCAAACGTGCTTTTTATGTCTTCTGAAATATCTCCCATATTTAAAATAGTAATTAGTAGATCCTAGTAAGTAGTCAGATTTTAGTGTCTTCTGAAACAGCTGCTATATTTAATAGTAGTTTTTCTTTGGCTTCAAACTATAAGTTCTGTTTGTTTTTGTTTTGAAAATGTAGTTTAGTTCTGTCGTATTGAAACACAATCTTTCGCTTTGTTGCTTGCACAAATCACCTCCTCTTTTTCTGATTCAAAATTTTACATAAAACTATTTATTCGTGAACCGCTGTTTCAAACTTCTTGATCTCTGCGTTCAAATTCTCCTGAAGCCCTTCATCTTTAATTCCGGTTTCTGAAAAATTATCATTGAAACTTGGCAGAGAAAACACGGCTTTAATGTTTCCGCCCATAAAAGGAAATCTACCTGTGGCAATCTCTAACACGGTCGCGCCGCCTCTTGCTCCTGGTGACGTTGCCATTAAAAACATAGGTACATTGCTCCATACCTTACCATCAATACGAGACATCCAGTCAAATAGATTTTTAAATACAGTTGAATAGGCTCCATTATGCTCTGCAAAAGATAGTACAATACCATCTGCTCCTTTAATATGGTTTAAAAACAATTGTGCATTTTCTGGAATCCCGTTCTCGTTCTCAAAATCAATGCCGTATACTGGTAGTTCAAAATCATTTAAATCTAAAACCGTTACCTCCACATTCTCTACTTGCTTTGCCGTGTAGGTCGCTAAACGCTTGTTGATAGATGTTTTGCTATTGCTTGCCCCAAAGGCTATTATATTTTTCATATTATTTGTTGGTTTAATATTTCCGACGCAAAGATACGTAATTTAATTTATATTTACCTAGGTAACTATTACCGAGGAGTATTAATATTTAATCTGCCGAATCTTTCTACTAGCTTTTTATATTATGTATTTTTACTCAAAATAAATTACACGTGGATATCAACTTCAACAAAAACGAAGATCATAATAAATTACTTGTTTCAGATTTAAGACAACGCTTTGCCAAAGTAAAACTTGGCGGTGGCGAAAAAAGAATCGCAAAACATCATGCCAAAGGAAAAATGACGGCAAGAGAGCGCGTAGATTATCTATTAGACTCTAAAAAGAAGTCAATTGAAATTGGCGCTTTTGCAGGTGAAGGGATGTATGCAGAACACGGTGGATGCCCAAGCGGTGGTGTGGTCGTGAAGATAGGTTTTATAAAAGGCAGGCAAGTAATTGTGGTAGCAAATGATGCAACTGTAAAAGCGGGTGCTTGGTTTCCTATCACAGGAAAGAAAAACCTAAGAGCGCAAGAGATTTCTATTGAAAATAAATTACCTATCATTTATCTGGTAGATAGCGCAGGGGTGTATTTACCGATGCAGGATGAAATCTTTCCAGATAAAGAACACTTTGGGCGCATTTTTAGAAACAACGCCGTGATGAGCAGTATGGGAATTACCCAAATTTCTGCCATAATGGGATCTTGTGTTGCGGGTGGCGCCTACTTACCTATTATGAGTGATGAAGCCTTAATCGTTGACAAAACGGGAAGTATATTTCTAGCCGGAAGTTATTTAGTAAAAGCAGCTATTGGCGAAAGTATAGACAATGAAACCCTAGGGGGTGCGACTACCCAATGTGAAGTGAGTGGTGTGACAGACTATAAGTCTAAAGATGATAAAGACGCGCTAGACACTATTAAAAATATAGTTTCTAAAATAGGAGACTTTGATAAAGCTGGTTATAACAGAATCAAAGCTACGAAGCCTACTGCTGACCCACAAGACATTTATGGGATTCTCCCAAAGTCACGTGCAGAGCAATATGATATGCGCGAGATTATCACACGACTTGTAGACGATAGCGACTTTGAGGAATATAAAAAAGGCTACGGCCAGACCATACTCACAGGATATGCGCGTATAGACGGATGGGCTGTTGGGATTGTGGCAAACCAACGCAAGCTGGTGAAGACAACGAAGGCAAAAACGAAACCGGCTGAGATGCAGTTTGGTGGTGTTATATACAGCGATAGCGCAGATAAAGCAACCCGTTTTATAGCCAACTGTAACCAGAAAAAAATACCCTTAGTCTTCTTGCAAGACGTTACTGGTTTTATGGTGGGAAGTAAAAGCGAACACGGCGGTATTATAAAAGACGGCGCGAAAATGGTGAACGCCGTGAGTAATAGTGTCGTTCCTAAGTTTACGATTATCATAGGTAATAGCTACGGGGCAGGTAATTATGCTATGTGCGGTAAAGCCTACGACCCTCGTTTAATAGTGGCTTGGCCAAGTGCAGAACTTGCGGTAATGAGTGGTAATAGTGCTGCAAAAGTATTATTACAAATAGAAACCGCCTCGTTAAAAAAGCAAGGCAAAGAGATTACTCCAGAAGAAGAAACAGCTTTATATGATCGCATTAAGGCGAGGTATGATGAGCAGATATCACCATATTATGCAGCCTCTAGAATCTGGACGGATGGTGTTATTGATCCATTAGATACTAGAACTTGGATTAGCCTTGGGATTGAAGCTGCAAATCATGCGCCTATTGAGAAGCCTTTTAACTTGGGGATATTACAGGTTTAAAGGTCTTAGCTATATTATTCTTTAAACATGTGTAATGGGAGTCACGGATACCAGAAATGAACTTCTGCGAGTGATGTGTATGTTGCCCTGTTATCTATACAAAAACAAGTTTTTACAATATTTACAATTAACACCTTGTTTTTCATAACTACAAAAAATCACAGCCACCTTACATGCACATATTAAAAACCCATTATCATCCTGAAGTAACTTCCTTAGAAAATAAATCAATCTTTACACGTCTCGCTACTAGAGGGATCACAATGCAAGGCACTCGTATTTTACTATTATATACAGAAAGATATGAAGATTACAGTCTTCCTGGTGGCGGCTTAGAACAGGATGAAGACCAGATAGAAGGAATGATGCGAGAGCTGAGTGAAGAAACTGGAGCCACGGCTATTAATAATATACGAGTCTTTGGGGCGTATGAAGAATACCGGCCTTGGCACAAAGATGACTATGAGGTACAACATATGATTTCTTATTGCTATACCTGCAACATAAACACCACTCTTGGCATGGCACGTATGGAATCTTACGAAATAAAAAACGGGATGACAGCAATGTGGGTGGACATTCATGAAGCCATCGCGCATAATAAAAAAACCATAGCAACGAGTGATAAAAAAGGAATGTCTATTGAACGGGAAACTTTTTTATTAGAGCGGATCGCTGAAGGTATTATATAAATAAACTAGTAGTGGAAATGGGGAAACATGCAACGACTCGCTGGACCATGTGCAAGGCGTGTCATGGACGCGGCAAAAAAAGCCAAAGGATTCGCAAGAAAGCGAAACTCAGCTACCAGATAGCTCTTGATGCATTTAAAAAAACGAAGGGCGAAGGAACGGCTCCCATCCCACCAAAAGGACATTTATATCCTTGCAGTACGTGTCACGGCTCTGGCTTGCTTCCTGCTTCCCACGCTCCTATTGCTGACACAAAAAATTATCCACACGTTGCCATTATAGGAGGCGGTATAGGAGGCGTGGCACTTGCTGTTGCCTGTCTGCATCGACAAATTCCTTTTACCCTTTATGAGCGCGATCGTGGCTTTGATGTTCGCTCTCAGGGCTATGGCCTCACGTTGCAACAAGCGAGTAAAGCGATGGAAGCTTTTGGCATTTTATCTTTAGCCGAAGGAGTTGTCTCCACGAGACATGTAGTGCACACCACTGAGGGCAAAGTGATTGGCGAATGGGGAATGAGAAAGTGGATGGAGCAAGCCGCAAAGACAACTCCAAAACGCAGCAATGTACATATCGCACGACAGTCTTTGCGCCTAGCACTGCTGGAGCAATTAGGCGGGGATAAAGCAGTGCATTGGGGTCATCAATTAGTAAATCTAAAGAAAAACACGAGTGGTCGCGTTGACTTAAGCTTTCAAGTGAATGGACAACCGCAACAGACCACGGCAGATCTTGTGGTTGGAGCAGATGGTATTCGAAGCTCGGTGCGGAGCTTGCTGATTGAGGATGCCATTAGTCCTTTGCGGTATCTTGATTGTATCGTGATTCTGGGCATTTGTCCTTTGGCGGCTCTCGATGGTCTTGAGAGTACTTTATTAGACTCGGCGACAGTCTTTCAAACTGCCAATGGCAATGAGCGAATTTACATGATGCCCTACTCGTCAGACTCAGTGATGTGGCAATTAAGTTTCCCAATGACAGAAATAGCAGCAAAATCACTGAGTAAAAAAGGACCGAAAGCACTCAAAGAAGAAGCGATACGTAGAACACAGTGGCATGATCCAATTCCGCAGATAGTAGCGGCGACCTTAGAAGCTCAGGTTTCTGGTTATCCCGTATACGATCGAGCAGTACTAGAGCCAACATGGTTGGATAGCGCAGGACCAGTGACTTTGCTAGGAGATGCGGCGCACCCTATGAGTCCATTTAAAGGGCAAGGAGCAAACCAAGCGTTGCTTGACGCACTGTCGCTCGCCCGAGCAATCTCTAGCAAATGTGGACCAAAATCCCAATGGAGAGAAAACGGTTTACGATCGTGTGTATTGAAAGAATTTGAATTAGAAATGTTAACTCGCAGTGCTCCTAAAGTAAAAGATTCTGCAGCGGCTGCGCGGTTTTTACATTCTGACGTGGTACTCGAAGAAAGAAATTCTCCAAGAGGGCGCTCTATAAAGAAAAATAATCCATAATAGAAGTTCAACTTTAGTTTAGTCCCTATCCTCTATCTCCACTTTTAAAGGATTTTCGTGTTTACTATTGTGATATGGGATGATGAGATTACCCGTATTAGCATACCTATCAATCAATACCTTAGAGACGATACATTTGTTTCTATTAAAGGAAGTAAAAACTTCATTGGTAACTGTATCTGTGATTTTTATCAAGATCTTTTTTTGTTGTTTCGATCCTTTTTTATCAGCTCTTTTTCTGTAACTAATACGTCCCGCTTCTTTATCACATAGAGTACATCTATTGGTACCGTAGTAGCTATATTCTTTTTGTTCTTTTAACGTATCACAAACTCTACACGTTCTATGCGTAGTTCTGCCATCAACTACAATCGATTTATTCCTGGTATGAGGATGCAGTTTTTTTCTAGCACTTTCTAAATGTTTCACATTTCCTAATTCAATACTTCGCTTATAAGACGCACCTTTGACTTTATTGTACCCTAAATTACAAAGCCTGTTATCGTCTTGTATTTTGTTTAGATGATAGACTTCATCTTTAAGGTTATCATTTATTATTTCGGGATTAAAAGAGTAATATATAAGTGTATTTAGCGCGTAGCTTTTGGCAATGTTATTTAGACTAAGCACCACCGTTAATCTTCCATCTCTTTTTTGTTTGCCTTGGCTTAGCATCCTAGCTCTTACTCTCCTACTACCTTTAGCAATAGGCACTCTTCTTTCTAAAGACTTGACTCTACCCAAGTTAGACACTTCATAAACACCATCAAAACCTAAGGCGTTAACCCATATTTCACCTTCTAAAGCTTCTAGATCTAAGTTCTTATAGCGTTTGCCCTCAACATCGGTAATGCCCTTTTCTATCGTTAATGACATCGAGCAGTATTTAAAGTAACTAATTGCTTTATTTGAGTTTTGATACTCATGTTTAATTTACTATTTATTTGGTTATATGTAGCCACGCTTTCATCTTACAACACACCCTTTACGTTTTAAAATTAAAACGCAAAAAAAAGAAGGCAGAATGACTTAAACAGACTAATTGTTCTATAAATCAAGTTAAATATAAACCTCGTTATGTAGTGGCATTTCTGCGGAAATGATTAGCGCAATTAAGATTTTTAAAACAGGTGTTGATTATTCTAAAAAATGGCTAGGTGATTTTCCATACCTATTTTTGAATACTTTTGAGAAGTATCCTCTACTTGATATTCCAACGCAAGCGCAGACCTCTGTTACATTTAAATCTGTTGTATTCAATAAATGTTTAGCGTGATCCATTCTGAGGCTCAGAATATAGCGCCCTACAGAATCTCCATATAGATACTTTACACCCACCTGAAGTTTTTTAGGGCTGATCCCGAAGTGTCTACTCAGTGTAGGAATTGTTAAACTTGCCTCTAGGTTATTTTTTACAAAACTCGCCAAAGAAGTTAATTTTGAAAGTTCAGATTTACTTAGAGAAGATTGATTTATGGAAATATTCTTTCTGTAGACATGAATCTGTGATGCTAGCATACTAAAAACTGCAGCCTCTGTAAGAAGTCCACCTACTAAGTCTATATCTTTGTTCTCGCAAACAATGGAAGCGTGCTTTTCTGTTTCGGTATTAATTCCACCTAGATGTCTATAATGACGGTGTGATGGGAACTCTTGGAATACCTTTCCCATTTTCAAAAAAATCCTTCGTGCGTTTCTTATGTGTAGATTCCCAACTAATTTTAAGTCAACTCTTATCACGGCTATTTTTAGCTCAACATTTGCAGGAAAGACAATTTCTTCAAACGTTTCTGGACTTCCTCTAACGATCAAATTCTGATTTTGTAGAATTTTTGAATAGTCTTCTTCATCACCAAATCGATGTAGATAATGCCCTTGTACATTGTAGGAAAAATAATAAGGTCTAGCATCAGAAAGACCCAAATCCACCTTGTAATCTGAACCGAATTTTATATTATAAACCCAAACAGATAAACCACTGAAGATTCTATAAGAACTGATAAATCCTTTTGCTTGTTCATTATCCATGGTAATGGTCGAGGCGTCATTACCCTCATCCAACTTCGCATTGAAGTGGACCGCCATTTTTCGGACATGGTCTGCAACTAAATCGTCAGACAGGTTTAGCATTCTTTGTTTTTTAATTGAATATTTTCAATGAATTATTGGTAAAAACAATCTCACTATTCCTATTTAAAATCACTAAGGAGCTAACTATGAGCACGTTATTAATTTCACCTATAGCAACCAAATTTCATCTATTTTACTATATAAAAATAAATATTGTCTCTACTTAAGCTTAACTTTTTTGAATAAATAATTAACACAAAAAGTCATTTTTCGGATTTCATGGGATGTCGCACTCTACATTATTGTAACCCACTAGCGAACTAAAATGAGGCGTCCAGCTGATTAAATAATAAGATATTCAAACCGCTCTAATGTTTAAGAATGTCGGGAAGATTACGGAACCCAGAATTTAGTGTCCCTAAGCTTAGTTTAGTTCGTGTAGTCGCTTGGAGATTTTCCGAATTTATTTTTGAATACTTTAGAAAAGTAAGCCCTGCTTGATATCCCTACCCGTGCGCAAACTTCGGTTACATTCAAATCTGTCGTACTTAGAAGATGCCTAGCGTGTTCCATTCTAAGACTCAAAACATAGTGCCCCACAGATTTACCATAAAGATGCTTTATCCCCAATTGAAGTTTTTTGGGGCTCATCCCAAAGTGCCTGCTTAATTTTAAAATTGTCAAACTCGTCTCTAAGTTATTTAAAACACAACTAGACAAAGAAGTTAATTTTGATAATTCAGACACACTTAACGTCGTTTGATTTGTTGCTAGATTAGTTCTGTAAGAATAAAGTTGCGATGCTAACATACTGTAGACGGCAGCCTCTGTATGTAGCCCTCCTACAAGGTCTGCATTCTTATTTTCGCAGATGATGGAAGCGTATTTTTCCGTTTCTGTATCAATCCTTCCCAGATGTCTAAAATAGTGATCTGAAGGAAATTCTTGAAACTGCGCTTCAATTTTAATGAAAATCCTTTTTGCGTTTCTTATTTGCAGATTTCCTAATAACTTTTGATCCACTTTTATTACGGCTATATTGAGCTCAACATTAGCCTGAAAGACAACTTGCCCAGAAGTTTCTGCATTACCTCTGACGATTACATTCTGGTTCTGAAGAATCTTAACAAATTCTTCTTGATCATCGAACCGGTGGAGAAAATGACCTTTTACATTATAAGAAAAGTAATAAGACCTATCGTCAGATAGTCCCAAGTCAATCTTGAAATCTGAATGAAATTTAATATTATATACCCAAACTGTTAGGCCACTGAATATTCTGTAAGAACTAATAAGCCCCTTGGCTTTATCAGTATCCATTGTGATGGTTGAAGCATCATTATCTTCGTCCACCTCAGCGTTGAAGTATGCCGCCATTTTACGTACATGGACAGCATCTGGATCTTCAGCTAAATTCAGCATTTTTATTTTTTGTGTTTAATAATGCGAGGTTAAATGGGTTATAAACAACTGTCTATACCACTTAAAAATAAGTAAGAAACTAACTAAGAGGCAGTTATACAATACCTTGAAATAATTCCTTATTGTTTAATCTCGTCACTAAAAATAAAAAATGCCCAAAAGCTATCTTAACATATTTGAGTAAATAATGAACTCAATAAGGTCGAATTTTCGTACATAAGTTTTTTGAAACAGTTAATATTTCAGAAAAAAAAGGAAAGAAGTTTAAATAAAAAGTCGCAAAACGGAAAATTAACAACGCTTGATAAGTATGAGTTTTATCAAGGTGTGTCTAAATAGTATCAAAAAGCAAAAAATAGTGTATGTACCGCTTCTTAATTTTTATAATGGCTAGGTAAGTTGCCATACTTGTTTTTAAATATTTTTGAGAAATACCCTCCATTAGCTATGCCAACGCGAGCGCAGACTTCGGCTACATTTAAATCTGTCGTGCGGAATAAATGTTTAGCGTGGCTCAATCGCAAGTTTAAAACATAGTGTCCTACAGATTCGCCATAAAGGTACTGCACGCCCAATTGTAGTTTTTTAGGACTCAAACCAAAGTGCCTACTCAATTTAAGAATTGTCAAATTTGCGTCTAAGTTATTGATGATATAACCTGACAACGAAGTTATTTTAGATAATTCAGATTTACTTAGGGGAGATTGGATTTCTGCAATATCCTGGTTATATTCTTTTATCTGTGAGGCTAGCATATTAAAAACGGCACCTTCCGTCAGCAACCCGCCTACTAGATCTATATCTTTATTATCACAAACTATAGCCGCATACTTTCCTGTTTCAGTATTAATACCCCCCAGGTGTCTATAGTGATCTTGCGTTGGTATTTTCTGGAATACACTACCCATTTTAGAAAAGATTCTTCTTGCGTTTCTTATATGCAGCTTTCCCTGTGACTTTGTATTAACCATTATCACGGCTATCTTAAGCTCTACGTTTGCAGGAAATACAATTTGCTCATTAGTTCCTGGATTGCCTTTAACAATTAAGCTCTGGTTCTGGAGTATTTTTGCAAATTCTTCTTGATCACCAAACCGATGCAGAAAATGACCTTTTACATTATAGGAAAAAAAATAAGGCTTACCTCCAGTTAACCCTAGGTCAACCTTAAAATCTGAATAGAAAGTAATATTATAAACCCAAACGTCTAGGCCTTTGAAGATTCGATATGAACTGATAAAACCCTTTGCTTTGTCATTATCCATTGTAATCGTAGAAGCATCATTACCTTTGTCCAACTCTGCCTCAAAATATGCGGCCATTTCTTGTACTCGATTTGCAACTGAATCTTCAATTAAGTTTAGCATTTTTTTTCTTTAAATTGAATATTTTCTATAATTTACACTCAGGTAGTTATTATTTATTAGAAAATAATTCTTCATTAGTTTATTTTATCCGATAAAAATAAATATTGTCACAACCTTTTAATGTCATTAATGAATAAATGATTAGCTCAAAAAGGTCAATTACCTATACTC
>Ga0307492_10001013_pt1 | contig 11724 bp, 11 predicted proteins | sample SI3LmetaG_FD_202365 | JGI IMG/M metagenome (GOLD analysis project Ga0307492, IMG submission 202365) | Sea-ice brine microbial communities from Beaufort Sea near Barrow, Alaska, United States - SI3L | ecosystem: Environmental > Aquatic > Marine > Coastal | place: USA: Alaska | collected 2017-05-06
TTCCGGCATGATTACACGTTCATGCACTGCGATACCTTTGTCTTTCAGCATCCCGATAACCGTTTGGCGGGTAATACCATTCAGGAACGCATCCGCTTTCGGTGTGTGCACCTCGCCATCTTTAACGAAGAAGATATTCGCGCCTGTCGCCTCGGCAATGTATCCGCGATAATCGAACATCATCGCATCAGAACAGCCTTTGGCTTCTGCCGCGTGCTTGGACATTGTCGCGATCATATAAAGACCCGCGGCCTTGGCTTGGGACGGTGCAGTTTCTGGCGATGGGCGCTTCCATTTTGCAATGTCGAGCTTGGCACCCTTCATCTTAGCGTCGCCGTAATAGTTGCCCCACTCCCAACAGGCCACTGCCATATGGACAGGGTTATTTGATGACGCGACACCCATGTCAGGACCTGCACCACGCCATGCAACTGCGCGAACATAAGCATCGGTCAAACCGTTGGCTTTCAAAGCGGCTTCTTTTGCCGCCTCAATCTCATCAACAGAATAAGGGATGTCGAAATCGATCAACTTACCTGATGTGATCAGACGTTCAGAGTGCTGACGCGATTTGAAAATCTTACCAGAATAGCACCGCTCGCCCTCAAAAACAGAAGACGCATAGTGCATGGCATGGGTCAGAATGTGGACATTTGCATCACGCCAGTCGACCAATTGGCCGTCCATCCAGATTTTGCCATCACGATCATCATATCCACCAGCCATTGCCGTATCCTCCGAGTATTTTCCATAAATTGCGCAACTAGTACCGATGTGGACATAATGTTGCGCGAAACCTACGATTCTCTAGGCCTTTGGTATTGGAATGTCAACAACACTGACGTATGCTGTAACAAAGTGATAATGATCAAGGACAAATGTTTATGTCTGACGGACGCAGCGCATCAGCGCACCACGGGGAAAACCTGCTGTTTCTGACAGACGAACAATTGCGTCAAGGGATCGAGGCAATGTTTTTCGCATATCGCGGATTTACCGCCGACCCTGATCGGATCCTGTCCGACATGGCCTACGGCCGTGCCCACCACCGTGCAATCCACTTTATCAACCGCGCCCCTGGCACAACTGTCAACAATTTGCTGAACATTCTGGGCGTGACAAAACAGTCTTTGAATCGTGTCTTGCGCGCCTTGATCGAACAGGGGCTGGTCGAAAGTAAGGTCGGAAAAGTAGACAAACGGGAACGTCATTTGTTCCTGACAGATGAGGGGCATAAGCTGGAACAGACTTTATCTGACGCGCAACGCGCCCGTATGCGCAGCGCCTTTCGCGATGCAGGCCCCGACGCTGTAGCGGGATTTCGAACTGTGTTAGAGGCAATGATGGATACCAAAATGCAACGTGCCTATACGCGCCTTAAGGAGAGCGGATCATGAGCGCATTAGATGCCCACCTATTGATCGTCGATGATGATGAGCGCATTCGCGTATTGTTGCAGAAATTCCTGATGCGCAATGGCTTCTTGGTGACTGCCGCACGCGATGCAGGCCACGCGCGTCGCATCCTTACGGGTCTTGATTTCGACATGCTGATTTTGGATGTTATGATGCCGGGCGAAGACGGATTGTCCCTTTGCCGCTCCATTCGTGAAACCAGCCAGACCCCGATCCTTCTTTTGACTGCCAAAGGTGAAACTGACAACCGGATCGAAGGGCTAGAGGCAGGTGCCGATGATTACCTTCCCAAGCCGTTTGAACCGAAAGAATTATTACTTCGGATCAATGCGATTCTGCGCCGTATGCCCGAAACACCCGCCGAATATTCTGTGCCTAAGATCCTGCACCTTGGTCCAATCCGTTATGATCTTGAACGTGGCGAAATGTGGGAGGGCGAAGAGCTGGTCCGCCTCACCGCCACTGAAATGCAGTTGATGAAGATATTCTCGGCTAAACTTGGGGAACCAATTAGCCGCAATAAGCTGGTCGAAGATTTAGGCCGTGATCGGGGCCAAGCGCAGGAACGTGCCGTCGACGTTCAGATCACGCGTCTTAGGCGCAAAATCGAGACAAACCCAAGGCAACCGCGCTATCTTCAAACCGTACGCGGCGCTGGATATATGTTGGCACCGGACTAAGTCGACAAAATCTGCGTATCATCTGCCCAAACCTCGTCTGGTAACAGGCATTGAAGGCGGGTATAAACGCGATACAGTTTTTGATTTGATAAAGGCCACACCATGACCGATACGCCCGCCCAAACGCCCGTGACAGAAATGAGCTTTGAACAAGCGATGGCCGAGCTTGAACAGGTTTTAGGCCAACTTGAACGTGGTGATGTGGCGTTGGATCAATCGATCTCGCTTTATGAACGCGGTGCGTTGCTTAAGGCGCGTTGCGAAACAAAGCTGAAAGAAGCCGAAGAAAAAGTCGCCGCTATCACTTTGGATGCAGACGGAAACCCCACAGGGTTAAAGCCCGTCGAAGGTCTCTGACCCCAATGTTTCGCAAACGCCTAACGGATTGCGCTGACGCAATTCAGACACATCTGGACAGCGTTCTATCGCAATTTGAACGCCTGCCCGTTGTCGATGCGATGGCCCATGCCACCAATGGCGGCAAGCGCTTACGCGGCTTTCTTGTTCTGGAATCTGCCCGCATTCATGGGGTTGACCCCTTGGCGGCTATATGGCCCGCAAGCGCGATTGAAGCCCTCCACGCCTATTCTTTGGTCCATGATGATCTGCCGTGTATGGACGACGATGATTTACGACGGGGGCAACCAACTGTTCACAGAAAATGGGATGAAGCAACGGCAGTTCTAGCTGGCGACGCGCTGCAAAGCCTAGCGTTTGAAATGGTAACACGCCCCGAAGTAGGCGCGGGCGATGTCCGTGTCGATCTGGCCCAAAGCCTTTCCAAAGCAAGTGGTGCGCAAGGTATGGTGTTGGGCCAGGCATTGGATATCGCCGCTGAGACTTCCACAACACCCCTGACACTTGCCAAAATCACAACACTGCAACAGGGCAAAACAGGCGCATTGATTGAATGGTCCGCGACGGCAGGTGCCCGCATGGCTGGTGCGGATTTGGCACCGCTGTCGGTGTATTCCAAAGCCCTTGGCCTCGCGTTTCAGATTGCCGATGATATCTTGGATGTTGAAGGCGATGCCGCTACTGTTGGCAAAGCCACGGGCAAGGATGCTAATGCGGGCAAAGCAACGTTTGTTTCACTGTTGGGATTGGACGAGGCGAAACGCCGCGCATCACAACTGGTGGAATCGGCGTCAGATGCCTTAAGTGTATATGGTAACGATGGACAGGTGCTGCGTGACGCCGCTGCTTTTGTCGTTGCACGCAAGAACTAGGACGACTTGAATGACCGACCGCCCAAACACTCCGCTTCTGGATACCGTGCAGCGCCCTGCTGATATGAAACAGATGTCTGACACCCAGCTTACGCAATTGGCGAAAGAAGTCAGGTCCGAGACAATTTCGGCAGTGTCCGAGACAGGCGGACACCTTGGCGCGGGCTTGGGTGTTGTCGAATTGACAGTCGCGCTTCATGCCGTATTCGACACGCCCAAAGACAAGATCATTTGGGACGTTGGTCACCAATGTTACCCCCACAAAATCCTGACAGAACGACGGAATCGCATTCGGACCCTACGCCAAAAAGACGGGCTTAGCGGTTTCACCAAACGTTCTGAATCGCCGTATGATCCGTTTGGGGCTGCGCACAGCTCGACCTCGATCAGTGCCGCGCTTGGCTTTGCCGTGGCCCGCGATTTGGGCGGTGTCGTCCCTGAAGGTTTAGGTGACGCAATCGCAGTGATCGGCGATGGATCAATGAGCGCAGGTATGGCTTACGAGGCGATGAACAACGCAGGCCACTTGGGCAAACGCCTGATCGTAATCCTGAACGACAACGAGATGTCCATTGCACCACCTGTCGGCGCAATGTCTGCTTATCTAAGCCGCTTGTATGCAGAAGAGCCGTTTCAGGAATTGAAGGCCGCGGCTAAAGGGGCCGTTAGCCTTCTGCCCGGACCTTTCCGCGAAGGGGCACGTCGCGCCAAAGATTTGCTAAAAGGTATGACCTTTGGTGGCACACTTTTCGAACAACTTGGGTTTTCTTACTTAGGTCCAATTGATGGGCATGATATGGACCAATTGTTACCTGTCCTTCGTACCGTCAAACAACGTGCTACAGGCCCAATCCTGATCCATGTTTTGACGAAAAAGGGCAAAGGTTATGCACCTGCCGAAGCGGCCCGCGACAAAGGCCACGCCACATCTAAATTTAATGTTGTTACAGGCGAGCAGAAAAAAGCACCAAGCAACGCGCCTAGCTACACAAGGGTCTTCGCAGATTATTTACTGAAAGAAGCCGCTGACGACGACAAAATCTGCGCGGTGACAGCGGCAATGCCAGACGGCACGGGCCTGAACCTATTTGCCGAACGCTACCCCAGCCGTTGTTTTGACGTCGGCATTGCTGAACAACATGGTGTTACCTTTTCCGCAGCGCTAGCAGCCGGTGGGATGAAGCCGTTTTGCACGATTTATTCGACCTTCCTGCAACGCGGGTACGATCAAGTTGTGCACGACGTTGCGATTCAGCGTTTGCCAGTGCGCTTCGCAATTGATCGTGCGGGTTTGGTTGGCGCAGACGGGGCCACACACGCAGGAGCGTTTGATATTGCCTTCCTTGCGAACCTTCCGGGTTTCGTTGTTATGGCCGCAGCTGATGAAGCTGAATTGGCCCATATGGTCGCGACAGCTGCTGCATATAACGACGGTCCAATCGCTTTCCGTTTTCCGCGCGGCGAAGGGAATGGCGTTGATTTACCAGAGCGTGGTGTACCGTTGGAAATCGGTAAGGGTCGGATCATCAAAGAGGGTAATAAAGTTGCATTACTCAGCTTTGGCACGCGATTGTCCGAGGTTGAAAAGGCCGCTGAAATGCTTGCCGCGAAAGGGATCACACCAACAATCGCAGACGCCCGTTTTGCAAAGCCATTGGACCGTGATCTGATCCTGTCATTGGCCCAAAGCCATGATGCGATGATCACGATTGAAGAAGGCGCAATTGGCGGTTTTGGCAGTCACGTGTCCCAACTGTTGGCGGACGAGGGGGTGTTTGATCGCGGCTTTAAATACCGTTCTATGGTCCTGCCTGACACCTTTATTGATCACGCAAATCCAGAAGATATGTACGCGACTGCAGGTATGAATGCTGCGGATATACAGGCAAAGGTTTTGGACGTCTTAGGCATTGCGCAAATAGGTGAAGCGCGGGCCTAAGGCTATGTTATGCTTTCGCCATAATATCGTTTCAGGCATTGTCTTTCAGAACACGAGGGACAATCATGGATATTCATAGCAAAACAGTTGTTGTCTTTCGATGGATCGTATTTCTGTTGGCCGCTGGTTACAGCCTCTATCAAATCGCGACATCTGGATATGAACACTTTGGTGGACCGTTTCGGTTTCTGACAATCTGGGCCTTATTTATGTCATTTTATGCCGCATCTCGCATGCTGGCATTGTCCAAACATCGCATCACGCGCCCACACCAAGTTACGGCAATTGTCGCGGCCGTACTGAATGTTATGATTGTCTATTTGTATTGGAAACTATGGTTCACTGACCCCGCATTGGTGAACAATGGTGGCCCAATTATCTGGCACCAAGAATACTATCTGCATGGTTTGGGCCCCGCCTTGCAAATCATTGATGCCTTGTTTTTGGGCCGTGTATTTACACGAACCTGGCGCGCGGTGATCCCGTTGGTCGGTCTGATTGCATGTTATGTGGCATGGTCAGAATTGATCGTGCAGAAGTTTAGCCAAAGCTCGCCCGGAACTGTGACGTCTGGCCTACCTTATCCGTTCCTGAATTCGATGGAATGGGCTGAACGGTCAGGGTTTTACGGGCTGAATATTGGCGTTGCTATTGGCTTAGTGGTGGTTTTCGGAATTGTCGGTTTTGTTCTGCGTCACAAAGTGCATTACACTTGATCCAGCAATCCCTGCAAACCTTCACGGTATGTTGGGTACAACAGTTTTACACCCAGTTCAGTTTTGATGCGGTCATTACGCACCTTCTTGTTCTCGGCATAAAAACTTCGGGCCATCGGCGTGAATTCAGCATCCTCAAACGCAATTTCAGGCGGCACAGGCATACCAAGCAATGTCGCCGCATGTGCAATCACATCTTGGGGCGGGGCAGGATCATCATCACACATGTTATAGGCTGCACCCGCGTTTGGCTGTGCAATTGAAGCGGCTAAAATCTGCGCAATGTCTTCAACGTGAATACGCGAAAACACCTGTCCGTCCTTTATGATGCGGCGGGCGGTCCCGTTGCGCACCTTAGTAAAGGGACCACGTCCGGGACCGTATATTCCAGCCAAGCGGAAAATATGGAGCGGCAGACCAAGAATGGCAGACCATTCTTCTTCGGCATTCTTACGTGCCTGCCCACGTTTCGTTGTCGGGTTTAGAGGGGTCGTTTCATCGACCCAAGCACCGTCAAAATTTCCATAAACCCCTGTGGTCGAAAGATACCCCGCCCAACGCAATGCGGAACTTTTCTGCGCAATCTGATCGCTCAAAAGGTTCAGCGTTGGATCGCCTTCTTCATTCGGACCAGCCGAAATCAGGATGTGATCTGCTGCCTCAATCGCCGCCGACATATCATCGGTTAGCCAAACCAATGGCTCTACACCAGAGGCCGCCAATTCGTGCGCTTTTTCAGCACTGCGCGTTGTGCCAATCACCCGCCAGCCTTGGGGCAACAGCAATTTTGTCAAAGCACGTGCGGAATATCCGTGACCGAAAGAAAGAAGTGTATGTGTCATAGTCTATAGGTGGCCCGTGGATTTAGTGAACGCAAGGGGTTGCGCAACATAGCCAACTCAGTTCCACTTAATCCATGAATGATAAACCCGATCTTGAAGACGCGTATGATCTGAAAACACCTGCGGATTCCCTACGGCTTTATGCTGAATGGGCCGACACTTATGATGAAACATTTGCCAAGGAACACGCATATGTCATGCACCAACATGTTGCGCGGGCCTATGTGAACGCTGGTGGTTTTCAGCCTGTTCTAGATGTGGGCGCTGGCACAGGCTTGTGCGGCCAAGCCTTGCGAGAGCGTGGGTTAGACCACGTTGATGCTACTGACATTTCCCCTGAAATGTTGGCCGTGGCCAAAAGCAAAGGTATTTACCACACCCTGTTTGAAGGCGATATTCTGGCAGGTTTGGATGTCGAAACTGGAACCTACGCAGGGTTGGTCAGTTCGGGTACATTCACCCACGGCCATGTGGGGCCGGAGGCATTGGACGAGTTGTTGCGCCTTGTGCGCAGCGGTGGGTGGATCGTCATTTCAATCCACCGCGAACATTTTTTGACTCATGGTTTTGCGGCTAAACTTGAAACTTTAAGTGACACCATCACCGACTTGGAACTTCGCGAATTGCCAATCTATGATGCAAATGGGTCGGGCAACCATGCCAATGACACAGGCATCGTCGCCCTGTTTCGCAAGGCTTAGCGCCCCTTCCAAACTGGATCACGCTTTTCGGCAAATGCCTTAGCGCCTTCAAGCTGATCCTCGGAGGCATAGAGTTTATCCACCGAAGCCAATTGTCGTTTTGTAATTTTGTTCATGGTATCCTGGAATTTGGAATCTTCCGCATCGCGCACGATCTCTTTGATCGCTGCATAAACAAGCGGTGGGCCAGAAGCGAGCAACCGCGCCAGTTCCCATGCACGATCTATCAGCTGATCACCCGCCAAGATTTCATTCACGATGCCCCAATTCTTAGCCTCGTCTGCGTCGAACCAACGGCCTGTTAGCAACAGCTCCATCGCGATATGATACGGAATACGTTTGGGCAGCTTAACACTTGCCGCATCCGCAACCGTACCAGACCGAATTTCAGGTAAAGCAAAGCTGGCGTGATCCGCCGCCAAGATCATATCGGCACTTAACGCCAATTCCAGACCACCCCCACAACAAATACCATTCACCGCAGCGATCACCGGTTTGTTCAGATCACGCAGTTCTTGCAAACCGCCAAAGCCCCCAACCCCGTAATCACCATCTACTTCGTCACCATCAGCCGCCGCCTTCAGATCCCAACCCGGACAAAAGAATTTGTCGCCACCACCTGTGATGATCGCAACACGCAATTCGGGATCATCCCGAAAATCCGCGAACACCTTCCCCATGATCCGGCTGGTCACCAAATCGATAGCATTGGCCTTTGGGCGGTCCAAAGTGACCTGTAAAATTGCGCCTTCGCGGTGTGTCTTAATCGGGTTCATGGCTTAAGTCCTTTCAGGAGCAATACGGATCAACGCATCCGCCGCGATTGCAGCAGCTGGCGTACACATTATCGGGTTAATCTCAACTTCTTCGATCCGATCGCTGTGGGCAACCACATAAGATTGCAGTGCCATTATCGCGTCGATCAAATCATCGATGTTGGCTGCTGGCTTCCCGCGAAACCCAGTTAACAAAGGGTATGATTTCAGATGGGGTAACCCCGCGCGAATATCATCAGCACTGGTTGGTACGATGAAAGATATCGTATCTTGCATAATCTCGGTCAGAACACCGCCAGCACCGATGGTCAAAACGAAACCATGTGCAGGATCACGCACGATACCAAGCAAAATTTCTGCAACGGCACCTGTGATCATTTCTTCAATCAACACGCCGTCACCCGGCATGTTTTTGACAGCTTCGGCCAGCTCGCTTTGGGTGACGTTCAAGGCAACGGCACCTGCATCTGATTTATGGGCAAAGCCGGTTCCTTTTACCGCGAAGGGGCCGGTCAAAGCAGCAGCATTGGTAAGATCATTAGCCAGCTTTGGAACCTTCATTCCATAGGCATTCAATTCAACCTTTGCTTCACTCTCGCTTAGTAAAATTGCGTCCCGATCTGCCCACGCCGTCAATGGTGCTTTAATCGAAGGCGATTTAAGAGACGCCGCAATCTGTGCCGCAGCAATCGCTTCGCGCAATCCATTCAAAGGCGTCACGCCAGCAGCGAGTAGTTTTTGGGCAATATCCAAAGGCATCAATTCTGGCAAAGTGGCAACAACCGCAACAGGACGCCCGCTTTGCTTGTGAACCGCTATCGCTGCATCTGTGGCACAGACCCAATCACTTGCGTCCGTATGTGGGTAATCAACAATCAACAACGTTAACCCGATATGTGGTGCGGCCATAGGCAACCAAGCCCGCGTCATCGCATCGGTATCACGCCAAATATAGGTGTTGTAGTCCAGTGGATTGGATAACGCGACCATTGGACCAAGGGCCTCTGACAGTTCTGTGCGCTGTGCGTCCGTAAGATCAGGGAATTCCATAGATGTGTCGTGGGCAAGGTCAGCGACAAGGCTTGCTTCCCCCCCCGAACAGCTGACGGACGACAATGTGCGTGCATCTAATGGACCTGCGCTATGTAACAACATCAACGTCTCAAGGAACGTCGGTAAGTCGTGAACCCGCCCGATCCCCAGATGCCGCAATAACGCCTCAGCGCCCGCGTCACTGCCTGCAAGGGACGCGGTATGCGACACCGTTGCCCGTTGCGCCTGATCGGATTTCCCGACCTTCAATGCAATCAAAGGGATGCCTTTGGCATACGCCTTTTGTGCCAACGTGGCCCATTCAGATGTGTCACCAAACCCTTCAATGTGCAGCCCAATCGCGGTCACACGAGGGTCATCCAACAAAGCTGTCGCAATCTGCACCTGACTGGTTTGCGCCATGTTTCCACAGGCAATTGTGTATGCAATCGGCAGGCCCCGTTGTTGCATCGTCAGATTAATCGCGATGTTCGAGGACTGGGTTAGGATCGCGACACCCGTGTCCACAGACGCGCAACCGTGCTGATCTGGCCAAAGCAACGCATTATCAAGCGCATTGACATATCCATAACAATTGGGCCCCAAGATAGGCATATCACCCGCGGCATCAACCAGTGCAGACTGCAAGTCAGAAGCCGCCGCGTCCTCGGCCACAGCTTCGGAAAACCCCGATGCAAAACAAACGGCACCGCCTGCCCTCATCGCGGATAGCGCGCGCACCAATTCAATCGTCAGGTGACGGTTCACGCCTACGAACACGGCGTCGGGTGGCGAGGGCAATCGATCTAAAGACGCCACAGCTTTGACACCGCGCACTTCAATTTCTTTAGGATGCACCATCCACAACTGACCTGCGAACCCCATCTTCTGACACTGCAGAATAATCTGATCACACCACGCACCACCACCAACAACGGCAATCGATTTAGGCCGCAATAGGCGGGAAAGATCACGCATCAATTACGCGCCCAATGGTCGAAGTAGATCACGACTGATGATGTGGCGTTGAATTTCAGACGTTCCATCCCAAATTCGTTCAACACGAGCATCACGCCAGAACCGTTCCAACGGGTAGTCATCCATCAACCCCATGCCACCATGAATTTGGATTGCGGCATCAGTCACACGCCCCAACATCTCGCTTGCGTACAGTTTAGCCGACGCGATTTCACGGTTCGCGGGCAGCCCTTTGTCCAAGCGATCCGCCGCTGCAATTGTCAGCAAATCAGCTGCATCAATTTCGGTGATCATATCTGCCAACTGAAAACTGACACCTTGGAATTTCCCAATGGGTTGGCCGAATTGTTCGCGCTGCGCAGAATAATCCAACGCGTAATTAAATGCGCGACGGGCGCGACCAACTGACATGGCAGCAACGGTGATCCGTGTGGCGTAAAGCCATGTGTTCATCACCTCGAAACCGCCATCAACTTCACCCAAAACTTGGGCGTCTGGCAGACGGCAATCATCAAATTCAAGGATCATATTTTTGTAACCACGGTGGCTGACAGACTTGTACCCATCACGAATGGTAAAGCCCGGCGTGCCGCGATCCACTAAGAATGTCGTAATCCGTTTTTTCGGCCCACGCGGTGTTTCATCTTCACCCGTTGCGATGAAAACGATGATGAAATCGGCATGTTCCGCACCCGAAATAAAGTGCTTTGTGCCATTCACAACCCAATCACCACCGTCACGTACCGCAGAACATTTCATGCCACGCACATCCGATCCAGCACCCGGTTCTGTCATCGCAAGGGCGTCCATGCGTTGACCACGCACGGCGGGCATTAGGTAGCGATCAACCTGCTCGCCCTCACACGCCATCAGGATATTTTGGGGGCGCCCAAAGAAGTGGTTCAAAGCCATTGAACCACGTCCTAATTCACGCTCGACCAGCGAAAACTCAACGTGATTTAGCCCAGCACACCCAACGTTTTCAGGGAAGTTGCAGGCATAAAACCCTAGATCCAGCGTCTTCTGTTTGATCTCTTGCGCGATCTCGGCGGGTACTTCGCCTGTGCGTTCAACCAAATCCTCGTGTGGATAAATCTCTTTCTCCACAAAGGATCGGACGGTGTCCGCAATCATATTTTGTTCGTCTGTCAGTCCGTAAATCATGAGTACATCTTCTTTTTGCGTGCGCGTGTTTCAATTGTTGCGGCGTCAGAACCGTCGTGAAAGGTGCCGAACCATCTGTCCCACGGCATCTCTTGGTTGCCGTAGTTACATTCGAAATAACGATGGTGAAGCGTGTGATAAAATGTGCCCAGCGCAAGGCTGCGCTTGTCTTTAACCAGCAGGTCTTCGTAGCCAGTGTGCGTCATCGCAGCCCCCGGTCCTTGGTACAGAACGTGAAAGATCAGGTGGATC
>Ga0307492_10001014_pt1 | contig 11723 bp, 12 predicted proteins | sample SI3LmetaG_FD_202365 | JGI IMG/M metagenome (GOLD analysis project Ga0307492, IMG submission 202365) | Sea-ice brine microbial communities from Beaufort Sea near Barrow, Alaska, United States - SI3L | ecosystem: Environmental > Aquatic > Marine > Coastal | place: USA: Alaska | collected 2017-05-06
AATTTTTCTTTTTTGAAAAACAAAAATAATTGCCACAGTGACTTTAGGTCGGAGAATACATCAGGATTACGAGCAATATTTACATTATGTGTTACCACTGCAAGTGATAAGCCTCTAACGGTTTCTCCGCTTGGAAGTGAAGTGGCAATATGTACATCATGATCTTCAGCAAGTGAATTAATATAAATAAGTAAAAAAGAACTTATTGTTTCTGGAACAGCGGTAACAAAGACCATTTTACTCATTATTTTGCCTTAATTGATCTAACTCTTGTTGAAGCTCAATGATGCTGGATTGATTTTGTTTAGTGTTTTTATTTCTTAAGGCCAAGAGTCTGTTGGAATTTTTAAATATGTTCAAGCTAAAAACAATACCAATTTTGGTGAAACAAAATAAGCTAAACTTTATTTTTTTAAATAAAGAGAGATAACTAAAGTATTGTGATGAAACAATTGAAAATTGGTTTTTATAAGCGATTATCGCTTTTTGTGAAGAAACACTACTCTCTTCTCGATAAAAATAAAGTGGGGCAGAAATATAACCGACGTTTAAGTCATTTTTTAACGCAGCATCTATCCAAAGTTGATAGTCCTCCATCAACTTTGCATTTTCATTATATCTATTACGTTGATACCATGAATTTCTTGCCATAATAGTCGCATGAGCAATATCAGCTTTGCCAAAAATAGTATCTTCAAGCGAAATGTTATCAGCACTTTTCTTACGTGGGTTCCTATAACCTATGACAACGTTAGCGTTGGTTATTGAGCATAATCCAGTGGTCACTAAGTCTATCTTATGTTGTGAATCCAGATAATGTACTTGTTTGGTGATTCTTGTTGAACTAATAAGGTCATCCGCATCCATACGGGCTATGTATTCGCCTTTTGAAACATCAATTAATTGATTTAATCGATAGGGCAGTCCTTTGTTTTCACCATCACTGATCACTTTAATACGACTATCTTTAAATGAATGAGCGATGCTTAATGAGTTATCAGTAGATCCGTCATCAAGTAAGATTAATTCAAAATCAGAATAAGTTTGATTAAGTACTGACTGAATACTTGCTTCAAAGTATTCACCAGGATTAAAAAAGGGAATGCCTATGCTAACTTTCATTGTTGATCTCTATTATTGGATTAAACCTATAAGGAGTTAAGTGACTAAACGTTTTTGTCGTTAAATAGAAATAAAATGTCATTAAGATAACCGTGAGAAAAATTATAATATACCGAGTGCTATCATCTCGAAAACTGAGTATGGTCATCGGTAAAAGAAACATATTCATTTGAATGAAATATACACTCATTCTCAGGAAGCCAGAAGGATCAATTTTCAATATTATTGATAAAAGGCTAACTAAGGTTCCAAGGAAATACAAAGATAGCAAAATATCAAACGTACGGTTACCGAGAACTTTAATATTGACGACTCGACAGATAAAGAACCAACAGAAAAGCGAAATATTAAATGTAGAGACAATAAGACCTCCATGACTGTCTTGTTGATCACCATAAGATGAATACCGGTCATCAACACTCGAAGCAAAGTTTATAAAACTCTGAAAGAAAATAATAACAATGAGAAAGCTGAATATGATGATAGCAATTTTTCGGGGTCTAATTTCCCCTTTAAAAACAAAGTATAAAGGTAGACATATTATTATGGATTTATGGAATAAAAAACCAATAAGTATAGATGTGATATAACGTAGAGGTTGTTTTTTTATTATGAAAATAACAGAAACCGAGAAAATAGCGATTGCAATGGCTTGCCTGGTGCCATTTAATTGAAAGTAATATGGGCCAATAAATAACAGTGTAAACAAAGATAAAGTTTTTAAGTTGAAAGTTTTAATACTATATAAATAACAAGTAGTAACGATGAGTGAACTGAATAAAAAAATAATAAAATGGTTATTAGTAAATGAATGCCCTAGATAATTTAAAAACCAAAATCCTATTTCGCCTTGCTTCTCACTAAAAACAAGCATCTCGTTGAAACTACTTAGTTTGTTAAAAAAATAGATATAACTAACGGTATCAGTTCCTACTGCCGATGCTTTGAAGGCACTTATAAAGAGTAGAGGTAAAGCAGCTAAAATGAATACAGCAGTTAGTGCAACTCTGTTAAATTGAAATCGATAGCCTGTATACAAAACACTAATAGATAATAGGTTGGCAACAAAATAAGGTAACATATTATCTTAATGAAGAAGAAGGGGCATTATGAAGCGCCATATTTATTAGTGTCACTTTATAATACAGTGACCTCAAATCATTGCAAAATATAATTAATACTTTTTGCTTCAACGGCTAAGTTTCATTTTGTAAGGATAAGCGATACAGTGTCGTTGCTATTTCTATGATAAAGCTGATGTTAGGGTAAGAATGATGGAAAAAATTAGTATTTTAATGCCAGTATATAATGCTGCACTATATGTTGAATTTAGCATAAAGGCTATTCTGGCTCAGTCATATCAAAACTTTGAGCTATTAATTTGTGATGATTGTTCAACGGACAACACGGTAGATGTGCTTAATAGCTTTAATGACGACCGTATAAAAATTTCCCATAACGCAAAAAACAAAGGTTATTTACTCACTTGTAATGCATTAGCTGAAATGGCTGTTGGTGAATATATTACTTTTCAAGATGCGGATGATCTCGCTAGCGAAAATCGCCTATCTATACTCTTATTAGCACTTAAAAAAAATGACCTAGATCTTGTTGGTAGTAATGTTAATTATATAAGTGAACAAGGTAAGATTATAGGACGGAGTTTTTATCCTGAGTATGTCGACGTTAATTACTTATCCAACGAATTAATGCCATTTTGTGGCTCCTCTATTTTATGTACTAAAGCAGTTTATCAAGAGATTGGTTTATATGATTTAGCTTTTGATCGGATGGGCGCTGAAGATTATGATTGGGTTTATCGTGCATCTATAAAATTTACTTTAGGTAACGTAGAAGAACCACTTTACAGTTACCGAATGCATGCAGGTAGTGTAAGTAATGTTACCTCATTAACGTTATCAACTCAGTTATTTAGTGAGCATATTGCTAAGCAATTATTTATGACCCGAATGAATAGTGCTCCTCTAGTTGAAACAAGTGTTTTTATTGCCGAACAACAAAAACTATGGGAGGCGTATTTGAAAATTGATGAAACTCCTTTGTTACTAAAGAAGTCATCGATAAATTCACTGTCAGGGCGTCACTTTCGTAACACCAAAATTTTATGGGAACTCATGTTTTGTAAGGCGCCTATCAGGAAGAAAATTAGAAGTATCTCATTACTCTCTTTAGATTTATGTCTTGGGTATACAAGGGTATTTAAGCTAAAAACTTTTTATAAAAAACGTATCAAAAATAATAGACAGGTTGCTCAGTAAGTTTATGAAAAGAGAATTTTTTCATGAGCGCCGCTAAACGCTTCATTTCAAGCTCTATGTATAACGCGACAGAAAAAGTTCTGCGTATAGTTATCAATTTTGCCATTTTTATATTGATAAGTAATACGTTATCGATAGAAGAAATGGGACAATATAATTTCTTACTGACTGCATTTGCGATGTTATCCGTTTTTTCAAGTTTTGGTTTAACCGAAAATGCGACAAAAATATTCATTGATAAAGTTAACAGTATTAAGGCATTTCAAGCTTTACTGGCGATAAAGCTCTGTTTTTCTATTCTGTTCGCTGTTGCAGGATATTTTTGGTTGTTTGACCAAAATATTTATTTTTTTATAGGACTGATACTTAGTTCATTATCTTTAAGTTTACAATTTCTTGAGTCAATGGCTTTGGGAAAACTTATTTTAAAAGTGAATTCTCTGGTATTGTTTATCACCTCAGCGATAAAAATTTGGGCCTGTATTACCCATCAAGATTTAGCTGTTTTTTGCCAAATATTTGCATTAGAAATATTAATACAATCAGCGCTTCTCTTTATAATTTCACTTTCTGTAGCAAAACCCGGTTCATCGCAAGAAACTATGCTTTCGGTGCTTAAGGGATTAAAATATCGTGATTTTTTATACATTTGGTTTTCAGCATCAATCTCTATTTTATATACAAAAGTTGATCAATTTTTTGTAAAGTTTTATCTGTCGGACATTGATGTTGGTATTTATACCTATGCAACACGTATTGTTGATTATGGTTTGTTATTGCCAAGCTTAATTATCTCATCGCTAATGGGATACCTGTATGTACTTGACAAAGAAAAACGTGAAGTACTCTTTTCTACAATTGTTATTACAGCCCTTGCACTCGTTATTTTGATCAATGCAGCAAGCTTTCTTGTTGCCGGATTTTTCTTGCCTAAATACCAAGCTTCGTTAATCATTATTGGCATACTTTCTTTAGGCTTACCTTGTGCATTGTTACGAGCATTAACAGGAAAATTTCTGATTATTGACGGACTTAATCAACCTTTCTTGGCCAGAGCAACAGCCTTGTTATCTATTAATGCTTTCTTATGTTTCTTTTTCATCGATTGGTTTGGATTATACGGGGCTGCACTCGCGAACTTAATTACTATGCTTGTTAGCGGTTTCCTTATTGATTTAATTCATAAAGATTCTACGAGTTTTTTTAAAATTAAATGTCGTAGTGTTTTGAAAATAATGAAACTTAAAGCATTATTACAAGAAATTAAACGTTTACGATAAATATTAAAATTATGAAAAGGTAATACATGAGTAAGTTATTAAAAGTTGTAGTATTAAATGATACTCGTAGTGAGCATCATCATGGATGCTCAAGAGTTATGAATTGTATTGACCACTATCTTAAGGATTGTAGCTCCGCTGTTGTCTATTCAGCAGTTGGCGATAATTGGCAACAAAGTGAGAAACTGAAACGTAAAATCGTTGGAGCTGATCTTGTTATTGTAAATGGCGAAGGCACCATTCATCATAATTCATCTTCGGGATTGGCATTAGTTAAAGTCGCTCAGTTTGCTAAAAAGTATGGTGTAAAAAGTTACTTAATCAATATGACTTATCAAGCTAATGACTCATCGTATAAAAAATACTTGGTAGACTTTGAACGTATCTTTGTTCGAGAGAGTTACTCAAAAGCAGAACTTACAGGCTTAGGTATTGATAGCGAAATTGTGCCAGATCTCACTTTTTCTGTTATCCCTGATAATTATGAAAACCTAAATGCTGAAAATATTTTGATCACATGTAGCGTAAAAAGTCATGTCACTATTGCCTTAGAAGAAAAATTTCCACCTGATAATAATGTCATCTTTTCTTCTATTTTCAATCAAAATAATGCAACGGTGGAAAATATTACAGCTTCGACACGGTTACTCAATATTATGAAGAATAATACACCGTCACAAATGGTTAAAAAAATAATATCAGGAGTCACTGCTCGAGTATCCACCACTGAGAAAATTAATTGGCAAACACAATATACTCACCCCGAGTATGCTGACTTTCTAGCACAAGCAAAAATTGTTATCTGCGGTCGATTTCATGCAATGACAATTTGCATGAACCAAGGTACAAACTTTTTAGCTATTGAGTCAAATAGTCATAAGGTTTCAGGCACACTCACAGATATAGGATTAGACATTAATCGCTTCTTAGTTACACCTAATATGCTGACAAAGGACTTTGTGCTCAATTTCGAAATGACAGAAAATGAACGTCAATTAGTAAAAGCCTACGCCGATAAAGCTAAAGTAGATATCTCTGCTATGTTCGAACAAATTTTGGCATAACGAATAATGCTTAATCCTGAAGATGTTATTAAACAAATTGAACGTATTAGTTTGTTGACCGCAGAGACAAATGTTTTTATTTGTCATTCAAATTTACATGCGCTGCAAGCACTTAGCTTGCAAAATGATAGCTGTAATATTTGTTTATATAATGAAGCTGTTTCGATTAAATTTTTAGAAAAGCATTTTAATGGAGATCTCTTTGCTTTCAGGAATGAAATAACATTTACTAAAAAACAGCTATATCCACTTCGAAAGCTATTTAGCCTGAAAAATAAAAAGCTTAATGTTTTTTTAGGAAATAAACATAACTATTGGTCAACTTTCATTATCAATCAGTTAGTTATTAAAAACATCAACATACTTGATGACGGACTTTCTAGTTATGGTATATCTCAAGAGTTGTTTTGGGAGGAAAATGTTGTTAAAAAAATAAGTAAAAGGATTGTTAAGTCTGTTTTTTCTACCATTGGGTGGCAATTTTTTCATGAGTCTAATAATGCTGAAATATCTCGTCAATGTAAGGCTTATTATTTTTTTCCTGAATTAGTCAGTCATTCTTCAAGTGTCACAAAAATACAATTGGACGATAAATTTTTTCATCACTACTCTCAAATATCTCCTGTAACAGTAGATAATAATATTATTCATATTGCTTCTTTTGAAGAATCAAAACGTATCAATAAAGAAGGGAATAAAAGCGAAAATATTAGTTATATACTTCACCCTAGGGTTGTTGGTACATCAGCTGATGTTCCTGCAGAAATATTACTCTATCGTAGTGAAAAAGTATCTTTATCAGCATCATCGTTAATTTTATATTTAGCTTTTATTGGTTATAAAGGAGAGTATGTTTTTCAGGATGGTGATGAAGAGTCAAAAAAGATATTATCATTTTTTACTACGGGAAACGAAACCAAAAGCGTCTAAATTTTTCTAGCAATAGTTATCAAATTATTTCAGTTGCACTAAATACAAACAAAAAACTTAATGATAATCGTTTGCATTAAGGTTTGGTTTTGTGTATTATCACCTCAATTAAAAATATCTCTCTACAAACTTTAACGGACATGACACCCATGATGAAGAAAACCTTAATTGCTTCGGCACTTATCGGCTTATTTGCTAGCACGGCAGTTACTGCAAATGATGATACTGAAGAATTACGTAAAGTTATTGCACAACAGCAAGAAGTATTAAAAAGCTTAGAAAAACGTTTAGACGAAACGGAAGAACGTCTTGAAGCGACTGCTGACCAAGTAGAATCAAGCACAAGCACAAGCTTATTTGCTAAAACAACTATTGGCGGTTACGGTGAATTGCATTACAACAATTACGAAGACACGGAAGCGAAAGTTGACTTTCATCGTTTCGTTTTATTCTTCGGTCATGAATTTACTGACAAATTACGTTTTTTCTCTGAATTCGAATTAGAGCACAGTATTGCGGGTGAAGGTCAAGCTGGCGAAGTTGAGCTTGAACAAGCATATGTTGAGTATGATTACAGCGATACAATTACCACAAAAACAGGTTTGTTCTTAATCCCAGTCGGCATTATTAACGAAACTCATGAGCCGCCTACGTTTTATGGTGTTGAACGTAACGGTGTGGAAAAAAATATTATTCCAGCAACTTGGTGGGAAGCCGGTGTTGCGGGTAACTTTAAATTAGCACCGGGTTTAGCCGTAGATGCTGCAGTAACCAGTGGTTTAAAAGTCGGAGATGACTATAAAATTAGAGGTGGTCGTCAAAAAGTTGCAAAAGCTTCAGCTGAAAATCTCGCCTACACAGGCCGTGTGAAATATACTGCTATTCCAGGCTTAGAATTAGCTGCAACATTACAGTATCAAACAGATTTGACTCAAAGTGCTATCGGCATTGATGATGCTTCAGCAATATTATTTCAAGCACATGCCATTTATCAAGTTGATAACTTCACTGTTCGCGCATTATATGCAACTTGGGATATTGATGGTGATGAAGCTAAAGCATTAGGTCGTGATGAACAAACAGGTTGGTACATTGAACCTTCATATATGTTTAATGAAGAAGTAGGCGCTTTTGCTCGTTATGCTGAATATAATAATGAAGCTGGCTTAAGTTCTTCTAATGCGGTTGAGTCAACCAGCGTTGGTATCAACTATTATTTGCATGAAAATGTTGTACTAAAAGCTGATTTTGAAGAATTAGGTGGTTCAAAAGACTCTACTGGTTTTAACTTAGGTTTTGGCTACCAGTTTTAATGAGTCTTTATCTTGATGCATTTATTGCATGATGGCGATGCAGTAAATAAGAGAGTGAATGGGTATTATCTACTCATTCATTTTTATGTTTTAAAAATATCTTTATTGTAAAGGAGTCACTTTTGGTTAAAATTATATTCACTTTATTCATCGTGTTTAGTTTACAAACACCTGTATTTGCCAAAGATACTTATCAAACGTCTAAGCAGTTTGTTAGCTATTCATTTAACGGCGAAATACCAAAATCTAAAGCAATATGGTTATCGGCTGAAGATAAGGTGGTGATAAGTGAAATTATGAGCCACCAGTACAACCGATTACGCTTAAAGTATTGGCAGCAAGAAAGTGAAACAGTATGGGTGCTTGAAGAAATCGGAAAAGAAAAACCGATTACGATTGGCGTTCATATTAAAAATGAACAGATTGTAGACGTTAAAGTGCTCGCTTATCGAGAATCACGTGGTGATGAAGTGCGTCATAACTTTTTTACTAAGCAATTTCATTCAGCGTCTTTAACGAAAGAAAACATGCTTAATCAACATATTGATGGTATAACAGGCGCAACCATGTCGGTACGAGCGCTTACTAAAGTTGCACGTTTGGCACTTTGGTTAAATAAAAAGGTAAAAGTTTAATTTTTTTGCCTATGATAAGTTTAGTTAGATAGGTTTAACTCGCATTAACATGATTCATAAAAAATCCACGCCCTCTATAAGTTATCGTATTATTCGTCATTTACGAGAATGGCACCGTAAACTTGGTATATTTTCAGCACTCTTCATTATATTTCTTTCTATTTCTGGTATTGCTTTAAACCATACAACGTTATTGTCCTTATCGGAACAATCGATTACTAGCCCTTTATTGCTTAATCATTATGGCATTAAGCCACCGAGTGATATCCGCTTTTATCAGCAAAAAGAATGGCTAGTTACCGAACAGTTTATTTGGTTAGGCGATAAACTCGTTTATGAAAGTGATGAGCCCGTTATTAGTATCAGCAAATTTCAGACATATCGTTTATTGGCTACAACTAAGCAGTTGATTATATTTACCAATAAAGGTGAATTGGTTGATAAGCTTGATAGTTCAAGTGATTTGCCCGTCCCAATACAGTCGGTTAGCATTTCAGAAAATCACATACTGTTAAAAACACCACAAGGTTATTATCAGGGCGATAGCGACTTCTTTGATTGGGAAAAAATTAACACATTGATTGAACCAAAGTGGATTACTTCAGAAGCTGTTACGCCGTCAGAATCAAAAGTCGCTTCTACAAAATATCAGTCGCAGTTTTTAAGTTGGGAAAGGGTGATTCTAGATGCCCATTCAGGTCGAATATTGGGTGATTATGGCGTCATACTGATGGATATTGTCGCTTTTATGCTTATCTTACTATCGATTAGTGGTATTTATATGTGGTTCAAGTATTCAAAGAAGAAACGATAGACTTTATATATTTTAAAATATTAAGCCTATCAATTCATTTATGTCATTATTCTATTTATCAATGGTTAAGAAATCAGCTAGTGCTTTTCATTGAGTAGCATTATCAGTTCTTCTTCATATTTTATTTTTTTACTCTCAGTAAAGCCAACGTGTGCACTGACCATTTTTCCTGTACGGTCAATGATATAACTACTGGGCATCCCTTTTAGCTTGAATTTTCGGGCGACTTTTCCTTTAGGATCATAAAAAACGCTAAAGTTAGCAGGAACTTCTGCAAGAAAATCGTCGGCTAATACTTTATTGTTATCGAGGTTCACACTAATGATGATTAAGCCTTGTTGTTGATGTTTTTCATGCATCTCATTCATCCATGGAAACGACTTTCGACAAGGACCGCACCACGATGCCCAAAAATCTAAGTAGATTACTTTCCCTTTGTGAGACGCGATTAATTTATCAAAATTTTGTAGAACGTTTAGTTGAGCTGTTGACTCAGCATTACTGAGTGCTGAAAAGCTTAAACTGAAGAGTAACGTAAATAATAGCGGGACTAATTTTCTAATGATCATAGTGTTTAACTTAAATAGGTTTTACTTATTAAAGCATGGATATTTACTTGAGTGAAGTTTTGCTTATCTGAGAAAAAGGATAGTTGTCTTTTTCTCCCTGACTAAGGTAAATTGCATAGAATATTTACCTTTTAGAAAACGTTTATGAGAATATTTTTACAGAGTTGTTCAATGTTAATTTTTTTTGCCTTATTATCAAGTATAGCTCATGCTTCGCAGGACAAAGCATCAGAAGAACTTGAACACAATAAATGGTTGAAACTACGCTTTAGTGAACAACATAAAAATTTGATCCCTATTGTTGCTGTTGCGGATATGTTTTTTGCTTGTGATAAGACTAAAAATAGTGGCAGTGAAAACTATCAGGTAGCTGAGCTTGTTGAAGGCATGGACCGTAACTTACTTGCTGAAAAACTATCGCAGTGCCTCGATGGTCAGGGTATAAAGTCTGATACCGCGTTAAACTTTGGGTTATATGGTTGTTTTTACCAACAATTAAATAATCTATCAGCGGAAGATAAAAAAGAGAAAATGAGAATCGTCACTCAAAGCATCTCTTCATTGAGCCGTGAAGAAAGGCAAAAAAGTTTTTCTCGTTGTGTAACGGACCAAGCGATTAGCTATTTAAAATAATGTATTTAATTACGTAAATAAAAAGGAGCCTTAAGCTCCTTTTTGACAGTCTAGTTCAACAGTAATTTGTCTCTTTAGATATTTAATTATTCAATAAATTCGCCGGTGAAAACTGGTCGGTCAACACTTTAGTATTTTCAGGCCAGTCTTGTTCTATTCGCGTTGATGTCATTTGTTGACTTACTTGTATTAAGTCAACCGAAAAAGGGGTTAACCTTTCTTGCAATGCTTTTGCACGCTGGTTAATTAACGTTAAACTGGGTAACTTACCTTTAGTCGCCAAAATAATTCTATTACTGTTTTTGTAATTTCGCACATTATAAAAATCGCCAAACACTGATTTATACGTTGCCGATTCATGTGCATATAAATCACTTACCGAAAAAGTGTTAGCACTTAATACACCACCCTTATTCAGTAAGCTTTTTGTTTCTTGTATAAATTCTTGTGTTAATAGATGTTCAGGAATGTAGTCACCGTTAAAGGCATCAAGTATGATCCAATCGTATTTCTGCTTTTTTATTATTGCCCTTTTAATAAAAATTCTCCCGTCTTGTATTACGGATAAAACGTTTTGGTTCTCAATAAAGCCAAAATACTGACGAGCGACTTTCACAACAGCGGGATCTATTTCTACATTGGTAATGACACTTTGGGGGTAAAGTTGGTGTAGCGTGTTTGACATAGTGCCACCACCTAAACCAATAATAAGAATATTTTTTGGCTCTTCAATCAGCAACAGTCCGGAAAATAATAACTTAGTATAATTAAAGACTAAACGTTGAGGGTCACTTTTATATAAACAGCTTTGATTCGTTTTACTTGATCTCACATTGAATTTTAAACAGCGTGAATCACCTTGGTCATCAACCAAAATATTACGGTATAACGAGCGTTCCTGATGAACAATTTCTGCCAAAATACTTGTGGAAAAACCTAATAATAGGCAAGAAAAAGTTAAAATCGAAATTTTACTCATGAACAGCACCTGTTGTATTTATGTTGAGAGGTTTGGCTGATTTATTTAAGAAAACAGCAAAGATACCTAACATGCCTAGTACGGAACTAAAGACCATAATAATGT
>Ga0307492_10001015_pt1 | contig 11722 bp, 11 predicted proteins | sample SI3LmetaG_FD_202365 | JGI IMG/M metagenome (GOLD analysis project Ga0307492, IMG submission 202365) | Sea-ice brine microbial communities from Beaufort Sea near Barrow, Alaska, United States - SI3L | ecosystem: Environmental > Aquatic > Marine > Coastal | place: USA: Alaska | collected 2017-05-06
ATTACAATACAGGGTTCGCACCTCATTTTTATAACCTATGTTACCTGCCAATGATGTTGAGTTTGTCAATTTCCGGTAGGAGCAAACCTAAAGAGATGTGATTGTGTCTGCTGAACGTTCGCTACAAGAATTGTCCGCTGGTTCATTAGCAGTGCAAGAGTCTGCTGATGTGCTAACAACCCAGCAAGACTTGCAGCTGGCCTTCCAGAGTTTTACGGATCTCTCGGGACAGCTAGCCGATTCATATCAGCAATTACAATCCCATGTGTGTGAGCTTCAAGAAGAGCTGATTATTACTAATCAGGAGAAGGTCGCCGCATCCCAAGACAAGCAGAATATGGCCCATCGTATGCAGCGCTTATTAGAGCTGCTACCAGGTGGTGTGGTTGTACTGGATGAGTCTGGCATTATTGAGCAATGTAACCCGGCTGCCCAGGAGTTACTTGGCGACGTTCTCACAGGCCTTGCGTGGTCACAGATCATTGATGAGCGGTTTGCGCCACAGACCGACGATGGTCACGAAATTTCTGTCGTCGATGGGCGCAGGTTGAGCATCGCCACCCGGTCCCTCGATCATGGCAAGGGGCAGATCATTCTGTTAACAGACCAGACCGAGACGCGCGCACTACAAGATCAGTTATCACGACATAACCGGCTCAATACCATGGGCAAGATGGTTGCCTATCTAGCACATCAAATCAGAACCCCCTTATCGTCGGCCATGCTCTATGCAGGTCATATTAATGACGGTGCGTTGACGGCAGCGCAGCTCAACGATTTTTCTGGCAAATTGTTGCGTCAGATCACCAATGTCGAGCTACAAGTATCAGACTTGTTGATCTTTGCCCGGGGTGACAGTGTCGTAGTTAAGTCGTTATCTGTCAGCGAGCTATTTACCCGCCTGCAACGCGAGTTGGGTGGCTCGCCCCTGCTAAAGCGAGTTCATATTACCTACAACAACCAGGCCGCTGGGTTTGGGTTGCAATGCAATCCTCAGGCGTTAATCAGTGCGATCACGAACCTCGTGAATAATGCGCGTGAAGCGGCTACCGAACACCAGTCTGATATGCAGGTCAATGTCGATGTCACTGCGTTACTGGTGGGCGGTCAGTTGAATCTGTTGATTGCCGACAATGGCCCGGGTATTTCGCGAGAACAGAAGGGTCGAGTTCTTGAGCCATTTTACAGTACGAAGGCGCGAGGCACGGGACTGGGTCTGGCGGTGGTGCAGGCGGTGGTTGAATCGCTCGGTGGCGGTTTGTCGTTAGAGTCTCCCCCCATCGGTGGTCTTCAGATTCGCTTGAGATTGCCAGTCAGCTCGGACGCGCCCGTTGGTGGAAAAGGAGCGCAGAAAGCTGTCCAAAAAACCACTCAAAAAGCTACTAAAAAAGTTACGCAGAAAGGAAGCCAACATGTCTGAAAAATGTATTCTGGTTGTTGAGGATGATGACGAGCTACGAAGTGCCGTGGCAGATACCCTAACGATGGCTGGTTTTAGCGTCGAAGCCGTGGACTCAGCCGAGGCCGCCCTGGTGACATTGACCCGTAGAGATATTGATATGGTAGTCTCTGACGTCAATATGGGGGGGATGGACGGCATTGAATTGCTGGAAACGATCCGCGAGACGAATCACTACCTGCCCGTACTTATCGTTACCGCTTTTGCTGATGTCCCCAAGGCCGTGGCAGCTATGAGACTCGGCGCTGTTGATTTCATGATGAAGCCGTTTCAGCCAACGTTACTGGTGGAGACGGTGCGCCAGCATCTGGGTGACGGCTCAGCTATGGAGCCCGTGATAGTTGACAGCGTCTCGCTTAAGCTGTTCACCCTGGCAAAGAAAGTTGCACAGGCTGGCTCAACTGTCTTGTTGTTGGGTGAAAGTGGTGTCGGTAAAGAGATTGTTGCCAAATACATTCATGCAGAATCACCTCGTGCTAACAAGGCATTTGTGGCGATTAACTGCGCGGCCATTCCTGAGAATATGTTGGAGGCCACGCTGTTCGGGCATGAGAAGGGCGCCTATACCGGTGCATATACAGCAAGGCCCGGAAAGTTCGAGCAGGCTGAAGGCGGCACCTTATTGCTTGACGAAATATCCGAGATGGACCTGGGGTTGCAGGCCAAGCTGCTGCGCGTTCTACAAGAGCGTGAAGTTGAGCGACTGGGTGGAAAGACTGTGCGCAAGGTTGATGTTCGTGTCATCGCGACCAGTAATCGCAATCTCGTGGAATATGTTAAACAAGGCCAGTTTCGTGAGGATCTGTTCTACCGCATCAGTGTTTTTCCTATGCAAATAGAACCCTTGCGACGGCGTCGCGACGACGTTCTGCCGCTGGCCAGGCACTTGCTTGGTATTTATTCGCGGCGCATGAATCGCGCCATGGTCGAGTTAGACGATTCGGCGGTTAACGCCTTACGACAATACGCCTGGCCCGGTAACGTGCGAGAGCTTGAGAATGTCGTGCAGCGCGCACTGATTCTTCAGCAAGGTGGCTATGTCACCGAGGAAGACCTGTTTCTTGATCCCATGGGTGCTTGTGATACGACCTCCAACAATGATGAGGTGATGTCTATGTCGCAGGTAACAGGTGATGAGGAAAGTCTCGAGGAGAATCTGAAGTTTAAGGAGTTTCAGCTGATCATCGATGTGCTGAAGAAAGAGCACGGCAGTCGTACGCGAACGGCCGACAAGTTAGGTATCAGTGCGCGCACCCTGCGCTACAAGCTGGCGCGCATGCGCGACAGCGGTATTGATCTAAACGTAGAGCTAACCTTGAGTTGATGTGTGAATCATGAGTGATCGAGTCGACATACAAAGTGTTTTATCACAGATGCGGACCATGAAGCTGCAGAGTCAGAATCAGGTCGCGCATATCAATTTGGATCAGGCTGACCCCACTCGGGTTGGTGCGGCAGATAAGCCGGCAAACTTCAGTGAGATGATGGTCAACGCCCTCGGCTCGGTGAATGAGCTGCAGATGGAGTCGGGTAAGCTGTCGCACGCCCTGGAAATGGGTGACCCGAATGTGACGTTGAGTCAGACTATGATCGCATCACAAAAAGCGACGGTGGCATTTCAGGCGGTCTCTGAGGTCAGGAATAAGCTGGTCAATGCCTACGAAACTATTATGAATATGCCGATCTAAAGGCTGTAGAGGGACTGTTGTATGGCAGACTTACCCGCTGTCGCTAATTCTGGGGAGGCTACTAACAATGAAGGTGCGGGACGAAGCGTAGCAGCAGCGCGGCGGTCCGGTGCCCCTGGCGGCGACAATTTCTCCCAGGGTCTGTTAGATATGGCCTGGGTTCGTCAGTTGGGTTTGATGGTGGGTCTGGCGGCAGCGATATCCTTGGGCGTGATGTTGGTCATGTGGGGCAAAGATCCCGAGTATAAGCCGCTGTATAGTAATCTAGAGGTTTCGGAGTCTAACGCTATTATAAAGGTGTTAGAGCAGGCTGGTGTGGATTTCACCGTCGAGCCAGAATCTGGCATGGTGCTTGTGCCATCTTCAGACCTGCATACCGCTAGAATGAAAGTTGCTGCAGCTGAAGTCTTGGATTCTCGAGCCGAAGGTTATCTGTTACTCGATCAGGAAGCTAAGCTGGGTACCAGTCAGTTTATGGAGACGGCGCGCTATCAGCGTGCGATCGAAGGCGAGTTGGCGCGGACCATCTCAAGCGTAAAGAACGTTCGTAGTGCAAGGGTGCTGCTGGCGATCCCCAAACAATCTGTATTCGTTCGCGACAGGCGTCAGTCATCTGCGTCGGTGTTTGTTGAGATGGGTGCCGGTTATCACCTCGACTCGAGTCAGGTTAAGGCCGTGATGCGCCTGGTGGCAAACAGTGTGCCTGAGATGGCGAAGGATAATGTCTCGATCGTCGACCAACATGGTAACTTGTTATCCGAAATTGAGGACAATACGGGCCTCGGTGAAGCCGAGAAACAATTGCAGCTAGCGAAGAAGATGGAACAGGACTTGAAGTCCAAAGTCAGCAGTATGCTAGCACCAGTATTGGGCAAAACGCGGTTTAACGCGCAGGTATCTGCTGATGTAGATTTCACCTGGGTCGAGGAGACCGAGGAGATGTTTAATCCTGATCTCCCTTCGGTTCGTAGTGAGGAGACCCTAGAGGAAATACAGTCAGCCTCAAGTCAGGGTGGCGTACCTGGTGCGCTTTCTAACAAGCCACCAGGAGGCGCCACGGTACCTGAGGTAGCTGGTGCTAATGGTGATCCAGCCAAGGGCGCCCCCTTGAAGAATCAGCGAAAGCAGGCGACACGCAACTATGAGTTGGATAGAACAATCAGTCATACTAAGCATCAGGTAGGTAAGCTGATGCGCTTGACGGTTGCCGTTGTGTTGGACGATATGCGCTCAGTAGATGCGGAAACCGGTGAGGTGACCATGACTGCCTGGACACCGGAAGCCGTTGATCGTCTTAATCAGTTGGTGAGGGATGCTGTTGGCTTCAATAGTGCACGGGGAGATCGCGTTAGCGTCATCAATGCGTCCTTTATGCCGTTGGACGAAGTGCCGGTCATTGAGGTAGAGTTCTGGACCGAGGACTGGTTTCTCAGTCTGGTTCGTCAGGGGGTAGTCGCGCTACTGGTGATTTTTCTCGCCTTGTTTGTCCTGCGGCCTGTCTTGAATATGTTAGCGGGCCCCAGCAATCATGAGCGCATGCGTGATATGCTCGCCGAGCAGGAACTCGATCGTCTGGCAGAAGAAGAGTTGGAGCAGGAAGAGCTTGGCATGGACGAAACTGTGACGTTACATGGAGGCAAAGACTTAGCGTTGCCCGGACCAGGCGACGCCTACTCGCGACAACTTGATGCGATCAAAGGTTTGGTTGATGAGAATCCCGCCCGGGTTGCCCAAGTGGTTAAAGAATGGATTTCCAGTGAAGCTTGATGACCTCTACAATGGCCCTCCTTAGTGACTAAAAGCGTGTGGACATATAATGGCTAACGATGTTGGTGCTCCGAAAGCCTCACCGCCGCTCTCGAAAGTCGAGATGGCGGCGATTTTGCTGATGACGCTAGGGGAAGACGCAGCGGCCAAAGTTCTGCAGCATATGGGCCCCAAAGAAGTGCAGCGAGTGGGTTCGGCAATGGCAGCGCTGAAAAATGTGCGTAATGACCAGGTGCAACAGGTGATGTCGTCGATGATCGAGGAAGTAGAAGGTCAGACGGGCCTAGGCATCGGTTCTGAGAACTACATTAGAGACACGTTGGTCAAGGCGCTGGGTGTCGACAAGGCCGGTGGTCTGATCGATCGGATCATGTTCGGCGGCAATACCACCGGCCTTGATACGCTCAAGTGGATGGATCCGCGTTCCGTGTCTGACATTATTCGTTACGAGCATCCGCAGATTCAGGCGATTGTGATTGCCTACCTTGATCCTGACCAGTCAGCCGAAGTGCTGGGTCATTTCCCTGATCCAAGGGTTCGGCAAGATTTAATCATGCGGGTTGCCGCCCTAGATACGGTGCAGCCAGCGGCGTTGCAGGAACTCAATGATATCCTTGAGGCTCAGTTTGCTGGCTCATCGTCGGCCCAGTCATCGGCGATGGGTGGGCTGAAGGTCGCCGCCGAGATTATGAACAATATTGATTCGAGTATCGAAAGTGAAATTATGGGTGGAATCTCCGAGGCGGACGAAGAGTTGGCAAATGAAATTCAAGACCTGATGTTTGTCTTTGATAATCTGATCGATGTCGACGACCGGGGTATCCAAGCGCTATTGCGTGAAGTCACGTCTGAGGTGTTAATTGTCGCCTTGAAGGGGGCAGATGAGGCGATGCAGGAGAAAATTTTCGCCAACATGTCCAAACGTGCAGCAGAATTGCTACGAGACGATCTGGAATCCAAGGGGCCTGTGCGCCTCAGTGATGTTGAAGCCGCCCAGCGAGAGATTCTTAATGCGGCGAGAAAGATGGCTGAAGCCGGCGATATCACGCTGGGTGGTTCTGGCGAGGCGATGGTTTAATCACAGATCCGTATGGTTGGGTCGATGGGGGGAAGTATGGCCAAGTACGAAGGAACGATACGCAGCGGCCGCATTCCCGCTGCCCAGGCAGGCGAGGCAACGGCCTGGCAACTGCCGAAAGTCACCTCTGACAAGGTATTCAAGCTAGCATCGGGAGCCGCTCACAAGCGTATACCTGCTGCGGTTTTTGGCCCTACCGCCGCAGGTGAGGCTGCTGTATCGCCTCGCGATCGGAGGCAAGGGGTTATCTCTGCTGATACTATCGCGCGTGCAAAACAGCCCCGTCCAGCTAAGGCGTTGGGCGCAGACTCCGTAACGCAAGACGTTGATGATCAGCTCCCGAGCAACTCATTGACGGCGGATGCGAATTCCGTAGCCGTTACACCGCCGGCTCAGCCTGAGGCGCCGCCGAGTGTTGATCATGAGCCGGCAGCGACAGCTAATTTGGGCTATCTAGCGGGTATTGAGCAGGGTAAAAAAGACGGCTTCAGTGAGGGGCAACAAGCAGGCCTTGAAGCGGGACAACAAGCTGGCAAAGTCGACGGTGAGGCGTCAGCGCGGGCCGAGTTTGAGGAAGAGATTAGCAGTCAGCGAGAAGTCATCAAGGCCCTGTTGACGGGTTTTGACGCACCCCTGGCAGAGTTGCGAGCGCAGATGGAACAAATGCTGGTACCCCTGGTTACTCAGATTAGTGAGGCTGTTATTCTCGGTGAGCTCAAGCAACACCCAGAACAGGTGCGCGGCATTGTGTCTGCGGGTCTGCAGGCCATGCCGCATGGCTCGAGCCGGCTGCAGATCAGTGTGCATCCTCAGGTTGTTGAGTTTGTCCGTGATCGGCTGGCGCTGGAAGACCAGCCCGTTGAGTTGCTTGAGGATGCCACATTGGCAGTAGGCAGTTGTCGCATTCATTCGGCCCAGACCAATATTGATAACAGTCTGTCGCGTAATTTGCGGCGTTGCCTGAGTCAGGCATTCAAGGAAGAGCCTGGTGCAGAAGCCGTGATTAGCGAAATTTCCGAGTCTGATTTGCAACGCGCCAGCGAGACCTTGTTTGATGCTTGATAAGCTCAAGGGTTTCCAGGCAAGTCTGGCCGATTACGATCCAGCACCACTGGCTCGCGGTCGTCTAGTGCGGGTGACTGGCATGATGCTGGAGGCCGCCGGATGCAAGACCAATCTCGGTGGTATCTGTCGGATCAATACCGATGGCCAGTTCACCGAAGCAGAGGTCGTCGGTTTTGAAGGCGAGCGCATCTTTATGATGCCCATCGGGCCCATGGGGCGCCTGCGTGCCGGCGCCGAGGTGATTCCGTTACCCGACAAGCTGATTGGTGTGGGCAATGCCTATTTGGGCCGGGTGATCGATGCCAATGGTCTCCCTTTGGATGGTAAGGGAGAGATTGACGCCGATGCTCATGTGTCTTTGCAACCAGAAATAATCAATCCCTTACATCGCCAGCCTATCAAAGACATTCTGGATGTGGGTATTGTCTCAATCAACTCTTTGATGACAGTGGGTCGCGGTCAGCGCCTCGGGCTGTTCGCCGGTAGTGGTGTCGGCAAGAGTGTATTGCTAGGTATGATGACCCGGTTTACCGAGGCTGACGTGATCATTGTTGGGTTGGTGGGTGAGCGGGGTCGAGAGGTCAAAGAGTTCATTGAAAATATCCTAGATGCTAAGGGTTTGGCCAGGTCTGTGGTGATCGCCTCTCCGGCAGATGACTCGCCGACCATGAAGATTCGTGCAGCGACGCTAACGACACGGATGGCCGAGTACTTCCGCGATCAGAATAAGCATGTGCTGTTACTCATGGATTCACTGACCCGTTTCGCTCAGGCCCAACGCCAGATCGCCCTAGCAGTGGGTGAGCCGCCGTCAACCAAGGGTTATCCGCCCTCGGTATTTGCAAAAATCCCGGATTTGGTCGAGCGAGCAGGTAACGGTCGTGAGGCCGGCGGCTCTGTGACAGCGTTCTATACAGTGTTGACCGAAGGTGACGACCAGCAAGACCCCGTTGCAGACTCGGCCCGTGCCATCCTTGACGGCCATGTGGTGCTGTCAAGGCGTTTGGCTGAAGCGGGTCAGTATCCCGCTGTGGATATCGAGGCGTCGGTCAGTCGAACCATGCCAAATATCGTCAAAACCGAGCATTACCGGGCGGCACAGCGCTTCCGGCAGGTGTATGCGACCTACAGCCGCAACGCTGACCTGATCACCGTGGGGGCCTATACTGCGGGTAAAGACAAGGAATTGGATTACGCGGTAGAAAAATTTCCTCAAATGCGTGAATTTCTCAAGCAAGGTATGAATGAGAAGCTACTATTAAATGGGTGTGTTAAGAAACTAGAAAAACTCTTCCAGTAACCCTGGTAGGTGTTTGACAACATTCAGGTAGTCGCAATATGGAAAACAGATTTCAAGGCATCTTGAAGATTGCTGAGGTGAAAGAGACGGACGCTGCCCAGGTGTATATCCAGGCGAAGGAAGTCTGGGAATTCAATCAGTCAAAGCTCGATGAGCTCAGAGCCTTCCGGGCGGAATACCATCAGGAAGCAGAAACGGTTAGCTATCGCCCCCAGCAATTCCAATCCACACGTAATTTTCTCTCCCAGCTCAGTGTCGCCATTGACAGCCAGGAAGCTGAGGTGGCGCGGACATTTAGTCGTCTGGGTGATGAAGAGTCACATTGGCTGGAGTCAAGGGTCAAGCGTAAGTCTATCGAAACATTGTCTGCCAAGCGTGATGCAGAACATGAAGCGCGACGCGACAAGATGGAACAAGTTGAGATAGATGAGTTGAGTCGTCGTGACCGCCAACAATTTTAGTGACGTACTGGGTCGGCTTACTCGCGATATTCAATTTGCCAGCTACTCTTATACGTGCAGCGCCTGTCAATACCAGGTTATGAAGTACACAAATTTGATCATAAGGACCCGGTAGAGAATGTCCGGGCATCAGCACCAGAGGTGGTTATGCCAGAAGAAATCCAAATAGCCCTGCCAGATAGATTCGATATTAGTGCTGCTGAAGCTATACATCAGCAATTCGAAGATGCGATTTCGCAGGGTAAGGCAGTGGTGTTGCAGGCAGCGGCTGTCAGCCGGTTGGATACGACGGGTGTGCAGATGCTGCTGGCATTTTTTAAGGAAGCGAAGGCGACAGATCTCGATGTGTCATGGGAAGAGCCTTCTTCAATCATCATCCAGGTATGTGAATCATTGCAGCTTAGTGAGCATGTTGGGTTAGACGAATTAGTAGTAGGAGCGGTTTAATGACCAAGATACTGGCTGTAGACGATTCCGCTTCAATGCGGCAAATGATTACTTTCACGCTGAAAAGCGCCGGCTTCGATGTGGTGGAAGCCTGCGATGGGGTCGAGGGAGTGAGCCAAGCACGACAACACAAATGTGACTTGGTGCTGTCGGACGTCAATATGCCGAATATGGACGGTATCGCCATGACGCGTGAATTGCGCACGCTATCTGATTACAAGTACACACCTATTTTGATGCTGACGACAGAGTCGGGCCTTGACAAGAAAACAGAAGGTAAAAATGCAGGTGCCACGGGGTGGATTGTAAAACCCTTTAAGCCAGACCAGCTGTTAAACACGATCAAGAAAGTACTGGGCTAATGCAAGGATGATGCAGGGCTAAGAACGCTGGGCTAATGGAGCGAGAAGTAACATGACGATTGAACTATCACAGTTTTTCCAAGTGTTTTTTGAAGAGAGTTTTGAGGGGCTAGACGTCATGGAGTCTGGCCTGATGTCTCTTGGTCCGGCCAATGTGGATAATGAGATAATCAACTCCATTTTTCGGGCGGCTCACTCTATCAAGGGTGGTAGTGCGACATTTGGCTTTGCCTCTGTGGCGGAGTTTACCCACGTACTTGAAACGCTGCTCGATGAAATCAGGTCTGAAACGCGTGTTATGACCCCCGAAATGGTTGATCTCCTCTTAGAGTCCGTGGATTGCTTGCGTGAATTATTGGAGGGTTTGCAGGCTGAGGTGCCGGTGGACAGTGCGCGCGCAGACGGGTTGCGGCAGAAGTTCGAAGCGATTCTTGATATCTCAGCGGACGCTGTCGTCAGTGAAACAGGCGAGGTAGAGCCGGTTGCTATTGGGTGGCAGATCAAAATGGTCGGAGGCGAAGATATACTGCGCACGGGCAACGAGCCGATCCGGATGTTCACTCAACTCAGTGAAATGGGAGAGTTGACGATTACCACCGATTTTAGTCGGCTACCCTCGTTTAGCGCATTGACGCTAGATAGCTGTTATCTGTCATGGCAGTTGACCTTGATGGCGGATGGCATCACGCGAGCCGATGTCGATGAGGTGTTCGAATGGGTCGTCGATGAGTGTGAAATAACCATCGAGCCTATTATGGATGAATCGGTGCCTGTTGCTGCGGAGCAGGTGGCGGCGCCAGAAGCCTCAGAGTCGGTTCAAGAAGTTGCGCCTGTTGGTGCCGCCGAATGTGCTGTCCCAGCGGGTCTAGCAGCGCTCCAGACCCAAAAGAAAGCAGAGCCGGGCTCTATCCGAGTCGATATTGATAAAATCGATACGCTCATCAATATGGTTGGTGAGCTCGTTATTACCCAGTCTATGCTTGGCCAGATCGGTGCTGATTTCACCTTCGATAAAGTCAGTAAATTGCAGGAAGGCCTGCAAGATTTAGAGCGTAATGTTCAAGTGCTGCACGAGAGTGTCATGCAGGTACGGATGTTGCCTATCAGCTTCACCTTTAATCGGTTCCCGCGCATGGTGCGTGACCTGAGTCGACAGCTGAATAAGAAGATAGACTTGGTCGTGAAGGGCGAGCAGACCGAGCTTGATAAGACCGTTATGGAGAAAATTGGCGATCCTTTAGTGCATTTGCTGCGTAACTCGCTCGATCATGGCATTGAAACCCCGGCGGAGCGCGTTAAGGCCGGCAAGCCCGAGACGGGTGTTGTTAGTCTCAATGCGTTTCATCAAGGCGGCAACATTATTATCCAAATCAATGATGATGGTGCCGGGCTGCCAAAAGAGAAAATTCTCGCTAAGGCGCGCAAGAACGGCATCATCGGTCCGGGTGTGGTCCTTTCGGATGAACAGATCAACGATTTGATTTTCCAGCCAGGATTCTCCACGGCGGAAGTGGTCAGTGATGTCTCTGGTCGTGGCGTTGGTATGGACGTGGTGCGACGAAATGTTCAGGAGCTCGGTGGTCATGTATCGGTTAAGAGTATCGAAGGTGTTGGTTCAACCTTTAGTATCAGCCTGCCGCTGACGCTGGCCATTCTCGATGGACAATTGGTCCGGGTCGGTAATCAGGTGTACATCTTCCCGCTGGTATCCATTGTTGAATCATTGTCAGTCGACATGAAGCAGGTCAGCACGGTGGCCGGTGCCTGTGATCTGTTGCGTCTGCGCGAAGAGTACATTCCAATCATTCCGCTGTATGACGCCTTTGGCATCGAGCCCGACAGTCGCAATCTCGAGAAATCGTTGATTGTGGTGGTGGAGAGCGAAAATGCCAAGGTGGGTCTGGTAGTCGACGAACTACAAGCCCAACAGCAGGTGGTAATTAAGAGTCTAGAGACGAACTATCAGTCAGTGGAAGGTATTTCAGGCGCTACTATTCTAGGTGATGGCACCGTGTCTCTGATTTTGGATATTGGTGGCATTGTCATTATTGGGCAAACTACGGCGCCCATGCAGATTAAAGCAGCTTGAGACGAC
>Ga0307492_10001016_pt1 | contig 11721 bp, 9 predicted proteins | sample SI3LmetaG_FD_202365 | JGI IMG/M metagenome (GOLD analysis project Ga0307492, IMG submission 202365) | Sea-ice brine microbial communities from Beaufort Sea near Barrow, Alaska, United States - SI3L | ecosystem: Environmental > Aquatic > Marine > Coastal | place: USA: Alaska | collected 2017-05-06
AAATTGAAGTGCGCTATTTGTTTCAAAAAAATGATAATGCGAGCCAATCTGAATTGGCCGATCGCCGGTATTAGCCACTTCGACTTCGACTTTTTCTCGTCCGGCATTGAGTTCAATATCGCCAGCATCGGTAATCACTTCACCGGCTACTAATTGTGGCGCTTTGCTGGTCACAATCGGTTCATGCACGGTAACAAGCTTGGTGCCATCGGGGAAAGTGGCCTCGACCTGAACGTCGTGAATCATTTCCGCAATGCCATCCATAACATCCTCGCCACTTAGTAAAGTGCGACCGTAGTCCATCAGATCCGCGACAGTCCTACCATCTCGAGCACCTTCCATGATTTCAGCACTGATATAGGCAATAGCTTCTGGGTAATTAAGTTTAAGACCTCTGGCTTTTCGACGTTCTGCTAGTAACGCTGCTGTAAAAAGCAGCAGCTTGTCTTTTTCTCTTGGTGTTAATTCCATAGATCTCTCATATTAGGCAATCTCTATAACGTAATGTGGCACTTAAACAGGTCAGGTTTTCCATATGCGCGGGAGGCATGCTTCACGCTGCAACAACAGTGGTCGCAGTAATTCCCACAAGCCAATAAAATAGGCGTCCATGTCATGGGTACTATTTCCCAGGTAACGGGCAATGAGTAACTGTGGCTGTGACTGTGAAATCCCAGACAGCCCATCTACCGGGTTTATGTTTTGTAACTCTCGTAGCCTAGACTTCTCAATATCAATGCCGTAAACCAGAAAGCTGCCCATCACCGGGTAATCACGCATCCCGCTGGCACGTCTCAATTCGTCTGCATCGACGCGCTGGGTCTCGGTAAATAGTAACTTTCCTTCGCTGCGTAATTCGATTTTGGACTGTACTTTTCCGGTGCTAAATAACTCGTTATTGGCAGGCCTTCCAAAACAGTGTTTTTCCCAGAGCATGACACGGCCACCTGGCTCAACGTCGACCGAGGTTTTGCTGTGTACCTGAGCGCCTGGAAAATAAATGTTATCCTGTGGCAAAAATTCGAGATAACCACCGCTGGCCACGTCAAACTGCTGAGTAACATAAGCAGTATCGGCAGCGCTTAAATAATACTTGGCAGCACCAGGTGTCGTAATCAGAGCATGGCTATCTTCCTTGCTGATCACCTGTAGATCTAACCTGTCACCACCAACAATGCCACCTGGTGGGTGCAACAGGTACACATGGCAGCATGCCAGTTCCGGATAGAAGGGGCGCTGTACGGTTAGAGGGCCATAGCGTTTAATCGGTACTAGGAGTGTTTTTTCTTCACCACAACGCAGTTCAAGCTTTAAAAAAGCAGACCAGTTTTGCGGTTTTATTGCAGCTTCATTCATTATCTAAAACAACCGCCTGCTTTAAATTACGGAGCAGATCAGGATAGGCTGCGTTAACTCGCCTCCAGTTTGGAATAAACGGTGTTTCCATTGGGTTATCTAGAAATATGTGGCCTGCTTCTACAATATTACTGGCAAATAATTCCACCGCTTCTTCTTCGACATGGCGGTCGACATGCAGACCGTTGGTGAGTGCATCGTTGTAATACATTTCGATCAAATCAAGTGCTATACGGAAATAAGTGGCCTTCAATGTACGGAATGTTTCCTGAGAAAATATGACCCCATCAGTCGCTAGTTTTCTGAACAGCGCTTTGGATATATCGGTCGACATGCGAGATAACCCTTTGCTCGTGTCATCCTTTGAAAGTGGTTGATGCTTGTGATCATAGGCGTCCGAAATATCGACCTGGCATACTGCATGATGGTTTAGATTACGCCATACTTCAGAAAGCACACCTATTTCAAGTCCCCAGTCAGAAGGAATTCGAATGTCCGACAAAATGGAGGTTCGCATTGCGAATTCCCCCGCCAGCGGGTAGCGAAACCCTTGTAAATAATCGAGATAATCGTGATGACCGCAGGTTTTCTGCAAGGCCAACAATAGCGGGGTCACCAATAATCTAGATACTCTTCCATTTAATTTACCATCAGCCACTCGTGGGTAGTATCCCTTGCAAAACAAGTATGGGAACGCTGGGTTTGCCACCGGATAAAGCAACCTGGCTAGCATTTCGCGGGAATAGGTGAGAATGTCACAATCATGAAGAGCAACAATATCGGAGTTCTGGCAAGCAAGCGCATAACCCATACAGTACCAAACGTTTCTACCTTTGCCGGCCTCGCTAGGTGCGAGTTTGGCACTGGATAGTTCACTGTCGATCTCTCGCAATCGAGGGCCATCGTTCCACAAGATGTCATGTTTTTGTGGTAGTTTTGAAAAATAGCCTCGAGCAAAGGCGAATTCTGCTTCGCTGGCTTGATCCAGACCAATAATGATGTGGTTGATGTACTTCACTTCTGATAATACGTCCACAATATTGGCGAGAGCTGGGCCTTCTAGTTCGGAGAACAAGGAGGGCAGGATCAAGGTGATTTTCCTGCCACTAGTGAAAGTTTCTAATTGTCGTTCGATGTCATGCAGTGATACTAACGATAGATTGTGCAATGTCGCTACACTACCATTTTGGTGAAAATCAGCCATTAGTGCGCCTGTTGGGTTTTAGTTCGAGTCATTGAGTATCTCCAGCACCATCGAATTCCAACCAGCTGCGCCTGGTTTATTGGCGCGAATGATTTGTCCACGGCCATTTGATTCATCGACTAAGGTTGGAATGCCGGTGTGAGCTGGATTAGGAATGATTACAGCTATGTCCGCTAGTTGCAGCATTTCTATATCATTTGGTGCGTCACCTAGAGCAACAATGATCAGTGATTCAGTTTGATTTGACTGGTAATCAGCGATAATTTTTTGAGCCATAAAAGCCTTGCTGGACTTAAAGCTTAGTGTCAAAAAACGTCCACCTTGATGCGCCCCGACACCTTTTATTTTAAGTGCGGCAATGAATGCTTGTTTCGATGTTTCATCACCAGACCAAAGTCCGGGTTCGGAATATTGCCGTTGAGTGGCAAGCGAGAGCGCAGCTTTCGATAGACCAGTATATTGTTGCAACGCCTCGACAGGCCAACTGGATATGCCAGAAAATAACTGTCGTGATGATTCGGGTAAAGTGTTGATAACGTCCATCAGCTGTTTATGTGTGGACAAAGAAGCCATGCTCATAGCCTGTTCTTTTAGAATGCCAGCGCCGTTCTCGATGATGGCTGGACAATCATGAAATCCCATCTCACTGCGCAATGGTATAATTTCAGCAGCGGTTTTACTGCTACACAAAATCAAAGGAATATGATTCACGCGTAGCGCTTCAAGCGCCGGTTTTGCAGCGTGGTAAGCATAATCATCATGGTTCAGTAGCGTACCGTCAAGATCAGATAAAATGATCATCGGTAGTGTCACGAGCCCTTCATTTTTAATATTGGCACTTTTAATATACTCACTTTCAATATTTGCCAGGAATAACAGGTTAATGAGCCTTCATTCATTAACTTAGATCTTTGCGGCCTATTCGTATTTGAATCAACGATTCGTTATCCAGCGGCACTGATATGGCTCAAATTCTATATCGCTAGGGAATTCGTGAATTGGTTCGCCACTGAGTAAGTCGTGCCATTCATCACCACCGATCAAATTGAGTGATAGGCCAGGCACTTTGACCAGGGTGTCAGTGAGGTTATGAATGGCAAATATGCTTTGTGAGCGGTCCATACTTTGTCGCCAGAAACCAAACAATGAATCACCCAGCTGCAGTGTAAATTGGGTTGCATTGGGATGAAATGCCGCCTGTTGAGTGCGAATATTGATCATGCGCGACATTTCACTAAAGGTTTTACTCTGAACTGAACCGGGTTGATCTAACAAGGCATTCAACTCTGGGTAATGCCATTTATGGCGGTTTATTGCCCTATGATTCTGTGATTTTTCTGCGCTCTCGCGATCATTGGCCGTTGCCAGCAACGAGTGGATGTAAAACGCAGGAATGCCTTCCAGTGCCATTGCGACAGTTTGACTGCAAAGAAAACGTTCGAGTTGCCAGTCGTCTTTTCCTGTCAAAGTGCCGCTGAAAGCATCGAACAGGGAAATATTAATTTCATAAGGACGCATTTCATCCTTACCGGTTTGGCGCATGCTGATCAGTCCGCCAAATGAGGTTAGTGTCGCGATGATCTGGTCGATTTCTTGGTCGGGTATCAAATTTTCAGCCGGGCGTAAACCAATGCCATCATGTGACGCGGTAAAGTTCAGGTAGGTGCAGCCCATCTGTGCAGGGGGCATCGCCATTTGCCAAGCATTTAAGTAGCGTGAGCTGCCAGTGAGCAGGGCATGCAGCATCAACGGTGGCAGCGAAAAATTATAAATTAAATGTGCTTCGTTTCGGTTACCGAAATAACTCAGGTTCTCGACACTGGGAAGATTTGTCTCGGTAATCAGGATAATTGATTCTTCGTTGTAGTCGGCGAGAATACGAAGAATGCGGATAATCTCATGAGTTTGACGCAGGTTGATGCATCTTGTCCCCACTTCTTTCCAGAGAAAAGCGACGGCATCGAGACGAAAAGTACGTACGCCACCCTCGATATGCTGTCGCATAATTCGCAGGAATTCGCAAAGCACTTCTGGGTTCGAAAAATCTAGGTCGACTTGATCATGGCTGAAAGTACACCAGACATGACGCTCTCCCATAGCAGTTTTCACTTTGCGTAAAAGCGGATTAGTTCGTGGTCGTACCACTGCAGAAAGGTCATCAGTTGGCAGCGCCTCACGGAAAAACTGATCCCAGGGAGAATGACCTTGTCTATAAGCATTAAACCAATTGCTCTGACTCGAACAATGGTTGAGAACCAAATCTGACATCAAACGAAAGTCTTCCGCGATGCGTTGAATGTCGGCCCAGGAACCGAGTCTAGAATCGACTGCTGTGTAGTCAGTTACGGCAAAACCATCGTCTGAGGTATAGGGGAAATAGGGCAGAATATGCACGCCATTAATGGTTCCTTTCAAACGTTTATTGAGGAAGTCATACAATAAATCAAGTGGTTTGTGTTGACCGTCTACCAGACTGTTTCCGTAACAAATTACATAGCTGTCTTTCTCGTTCCATAAGCTGTTGGAGGCGATGCGGCCACGACGTCGAGACTTGGTTTTATCGCCCCAAAATGAGGTTATTACTTTATTTGTGAGCGCTTCGGCGGGTACATTTGGATAGACTGACGTCAGCAGTGTAGCGAGACTTGCCCTGAGATGAGAGGGAGACCAACTCATTTTTGATGGCTGGTCATTAGAGGTCGTATCTGATTCGATGAGCATAGAAAAACATTAGCATAGTTGCGATTATGGGCAAAATAGTCGAAGTTGAAGTTGGTAAGCTTGCGACTCGAACTTAATCAGCTATACCCGAAAACATTGGTTATTAAGCCATAGTGGACGATTAAAGGCTTTAGAGTGCCAGTACTCGGCGCCCTAATTTGGTGCGTTTATTTGGATGATTGGTTCTGATACCTTTTAAACTCAAGTGTACTAAAGAAGACATTTAAGTAAGGTCAAAAAGAGGTATCTCTAACTGCTAAAGCCGCATCCTACGAAGTGATCTAAATATTTTATTGCGAACCCTTTTACGTTCTGATTACACGGTCAGATATTTCCGGATTAAGTCTTCGCTCAACTCGTCGATTGGGCCCTGTGCTGCCTTGCGACCGCGGTCGAGGATAGTGAAGTTATCTGTGATACGCCGGACGATGGGTAACTTTTGTTCAACCAGTAAAATGGTCACGCCTAAATCACTGCTCAGTTGTTTAATGATATCGCCGATTTCCTGAACAATATTCGGTTGTATGCCTTCGGTCGGTTCATCCAGTATGAGCAATTTTGGATCGATGCCTAGCGCTCGCCCGATCGCTAATTGCTGTTGCTGCCCGCCCGACAGGTCTCCGCCACGTCGATCGAGCATATCGGCGAGTACGGGGAACAATTCGTAGATGAAATCGGGTATTTTGGTGGACTTGTCGGCGCGTGCTGATAAACCAATCTGCAAATTTTCTCTTACCGTAAGCAATGGGAAAATTTGTCGACCTTGCGGCACATAACCGATACCGAGCGATGCTCGTTTTTCAGCATTTACTTTTGATATATCCAGCTCCCGGTAGTTTATGCTGCCCGATCGGATTGGCTGTAATCCCATGATGCAGTTGAGTAATGTCGTCTTTCCGACGCCATTGCGCCCCATCAGGCAATTGCACTTGCCGGTCTCGAGTTCGAGGTCGACATCCCATAGCGTATGACTTTGAGAATAATAATGATTGAGTTTGTCGATTTTTAGCATGGCCGATTACTCTCCTAGATAAACTTCTACAACGGCAGGATTGGATTGAACCTGCTCCATGCTACCTTCGGCTAATACTCGACCTTGGTGTAACACCGTGACTTGGCTTGCTATCGATCGAACAAAATCAATGTCGTGCTCTACCACAACAACGGTATGTTCACCGGCAAGGCTATTTAATAATTCCGCTGTTTTTTCCATCTCCTGATGGGTCATACCTGATACCGGTTCATCAACCAGCAATAAACGAGGTTTTTGCATCACCAACATGGCAATTTCAAGCCACTGTTTCTGGCCGTGAGATAGCAGTGCTGCAGGCAATTGTTTCATTTCAATCAGCCCAGCCAGCAGCAAAATCTCATCGATCCGATCGATATCTTCCCCGCTCAGTTGTGCGGTCAGTGTGTGCCACACACGTTTGTTGCCTGCCATCGACAATTCCAAGTTTTCAAACACGGTGTGTTGTTCAAATACCGTTGGTTTTTGAAACTTTCGACCGATGCCGAGCTGTGCAATTTCAGACTCGTTATACTCCAACAGATTAATATTCTGGCCGAGATAAACGCTGCCACTATTGGGCCGAGTTTTACCGGTGATGATATCCATCAAGGTCGTCTTACCAGCACCGTTGGGGCCGATGATACAACGCAGCTCTCCTTCTCGTAGATATAAATTAAGGTTGTCGATAGCTTTAAATCCATCAAAACTAACCGATAGATCCTCGATATAAAGAATGTCTCCTTTACTAGTATCAATGCCGTGGTGGTCGTTGTCGGTCAAGAATTTGAAAACTTGATCTCGACGTTTGAAACTCTCCAAGGTGATCATTTTTCGGCCACCTCTTTAAGTGGATTTTGCTGGTCTTGTTTCTGAAAAAAACCAAGTATGCCACGAGGTGCCAACAGAGTGACTGCTATAAACAGACCACCCAGAGCGAACAGCCATATCTCGGGAAAGGCACCAGTAAAATAGGTTTTGGCATAATTCACGATCAATGCGCCGAGTATCGCACCGAGCAATGTGGCTCGGCCGCCAAGCGCAACCCAAACGACAATTTCGATTGAATTGATAGGTGAAAATTCAGAGGGGTTTATAATGCCCACCTGCGGTACATACAAAGCGCCTGCGATGCCGGCTAGTACGGCTGAAAAGGTGAAAATCCAGAGTTTAAAGTGATCTACCTGATAGCCTAGAAAACGCACGCGGGTTTCACTATCACGAACAGCGATGCTAACCCGGCCCAGCTTGGAATTGACGATATAGCGACAACACAGATAACCCAGTGCCAACGCCAATGCTGAACTGACAAAAAGCCCGACACGGACTGAATTAGATTGTAGTGAAAACCCGAGTAAATCTTTAAAGTCGGTGAGCCCGTTGTTACCACCAAAGCCCATCTCGTTGCGGAAAAATGCGAGCATCAGAGCGTAGGTCATGGCCTGTGTCATAATCGACAAATATACACCCGTGACGCGTGAGCGGAAGGCAAACCAGCCGAACACAAATGCTAGCGTTCCAGGCACCAGTATAATCATAATCGCTGCAAACCAGAATTGATCGAAACCGAGCCAGAACCAGGGTAGTGAATCCCAGTTCAGGAATACCATAAAGTCGGCCAATAACGGATTACCATAAACACCGCGATCACCTACCTGGCGCATTAAGTACATGCCCATGACATAACCACCGAGTGCAAAGAAAGCACCATGCCCTAGACTGAGGATTCCTAGATATCCCCACACCAGATCAACCGCTATTGCGAGCAGGGCATAGGTCAAATATTTACCCAGCAAGGTTACCGTATAAGTGGAGACGTGCAGCAGGTGATCAGGCGGTATCAATAGATTCGCGAGCGCAACATAGAGCGTTAAAATAAACAGTAAAGAGAGAAAAATTTTACCGTGTAAATCGTTATTCAGAATTTTTCTTATCATTACTCTGCCGCCCGACCTTTCTGCGGAAACATGCCACGTGGCCGTTTCTGGATGTAGAGGATAATAAACAGCAATACCAGTACTTTGGCGAGCACCGCCCCCGTTTCTGGTTCAAGAAATTTGCCGACAATACCCAGCGTCAGACCACTAATCAGAGTGCCCCAGAGATTCCCCACGCCACCAAATACGACGACCATAAAAGAATCCACGATATAGGCTTGGCCGAGGTTAGGGCCTACATTTGTAATTTGACTGAGTGCTACACCGGCCACACCTGCGATGCCGGAACCCAGACCAAAAGTCATTACATCGACCCATTGCGAACGAACCCCCATGGCACGTGCCATCGGCCGATTTTGTGAAATGGCACGTACATGCAAGCCCAGTGATGTTTTTGTCATGATCAGGTAGAGCAGTGCAAAAATAGCGAGGCAAAAGAAAAATATATAAAGCCTATTGTAGGTAATCGATAACAGCGAATTAATTTGTAAAGAACCACTCATCCATTCCGGAGATACCACGGGACGATTGAGTGGTGAAAAAATACTCCTCACCGCCTGTTGCAGGAACAGGCTGATACCAAAGGTAGCCAGTAAAGTTTCAAGAGGCCTTCCATAGAGGAAGCGAATGACGCAACGTTCTATGATGATACCAACCAGAGCCGAGACCAAAAAAGCGGCTGGAATAGCGACCAATAACGAAGCACCGATGTGATTCGGCATCAGTAACTGGATTACATAAGTAGTATAGGCGCCGATCATGATTAGCTCGCCATGGGCCATGTTAATGACACCCATCACACCGAAGGTGATCGCCAGGCCAATGGCCGCCAAGGCTAGAATCGAACCAAGACTGAGCCCAAAAAACAGAGTCTCCAGATGGCCAAAGATAGAAACCTTACTATCAATATTGCTGACCGATTTTTTAGCAGCGAGACGAACCGACGCATTGTTACCGGGTGAGCTCATTTTTTTTAGTTGGATCAATACGGATGGATTAAGGTGCCCGTCGAGTATCTCAATTGCGGACAACTGATGCTTGGGGTTAGCAGATTCAAGTTGACTAAATGCGGTTACGATGTCGATCGCATCTAGCACATCAGGGTCAGATTCCTTTAATCTAATCGTTTGAAGCTGAGCGAGCATTTTGGGCGATGCATTGGCCATTAATTTTTCGACCGCAATGAGTCGAATAGAGGCATCAGCATGGAATAGTTTGAAGTTTGATATTACCGTTGAAATTTGTCCGCGTAGTTTGTTATTAACGCTGACTTTTTTGACCTTGCGCTTACTAACAAGACCGAGGTCTTCTCCAGTTAGGGCATCGGTCATATGAAATTTAATGCCCTGTTTTTTGGCAAGCACAAACCGATTGTTTTTTTTGACATAATACAGATAACCCTGAGCCATCGCGTTTAGCAAAGAATATGAGGTTGCATCTGCGGTCTGTGCTAACAGGCCGATAGCAATTGATTTGTCGTCGAAACTGCTAGACGTTAAAAGCTTAAAGGCCTGTTCTGGTCCGTTCGCAATTGACTGGTTTAAGTTAAACAGTAACAGCAAAAAAACAAAACTACGGATAAAAATCACATACATGACGACTCGGTCTAAAGGCTAGAGAAATTAATATTGACTCAAAAAAAAGGACCGGATTTTACACCGGTCCTAAAAACACCACCGTGCATTGCGAAGGCAGGGGGGACCACCGACGCATCACTCAGAGGGGAACTCTTAAAAATTTTGTCCTGAACAGGTTGCCGTAACAACATTATAATTTCCGCAACTCATAGGGGCACGCCAGTCTGAGATGAGGTTTTTAGAATCAGGCAGGAAATCTGACCAAGCGTCACCAGCTACTAAGCCTTCAGTTTTCCAGACGGTTTCGAACTGACCATCATCCTGAATTTCACCAATTAAAACTGGCTTGGTAACATGATGATTGGGCATCATTGCAGAAATACCACCGGTCAAATTGGTTACGGCAACACCAATGATTGCGTCTTGAACTGCAGACGGATCAGTAGTGCCTGCTTTTTTGACCGCTTTAACCCACATCTTGAAACCGATGTAATGAGCTTCCATCGGATCATTAGTTACGCGACTTTCGTCCTTTGTAAATGCATGCCACTTTTCAATGAAGGCATCATTTTCAGGTGCATCAACACTCATGAAGTAGTTCCAGGCAGCAAGATGGCCAACCAAAGGTTTGGTATCAATACCTGATAACTCTTCTTCTCCGACAGAGAAAGCAATGACGGGGATATCTTCGGCCGATACACTTTGGTTACCGAGTTCTTTGTAGAAAGGTACATTGGCATCACCATTGATGGTGGAAACAACGGCTGTCTTCAAGCCGATAGAGCCGAACTTTTTAATATCAGAAACAATGCTCTGCCAGTCTGAATGACCAAATGGTGTGTAGTTGATCATGATGTCAGAAGCTTTCACGCCCTTCGCCTTAAGATAGGCTTCGAGGATTTTATTGGTTGTACGAGGGTAGACGTAATCGGTACCTGCTAGAACCCAGCGTTTTACACCGACATCATTCATCAAGTAATCAACGGCGGGAATAGCCTGCTGGTTTGGGGCAGCTCCGGTATAGAAAACATTTTTAGAAGATTCTTCGCCTTCATATTGAACGGGGTAAAACAGGATGCTGTTGAGTTCTTCAATCACTGGTAATATCGATTTTCGCGAAACAGAAGTCCAGGCCCCAAATATTGAAACAACCTTTTCCTGAGTAATTAACTCGCGTGCTTTTTCTGCAAATAATGGCCAATTAGAAGCTGGGTCGACAACAACAGCCTCTAGTTGTTTGCCAAGCAGCCCACCATTTTTGTTTTGGTCTTCAATTAGCATGAGCATGGTATCCTTCAGAGTTGTCTCACTGATGGCCATGGTTCCAGATAAAGAATGTAGCACACCTACCTTGATTGTTTCGGCAGCTGTTGCAGAGTTCATCATCACCCCACTTAATAGGGTCAGTGACAAAAGCGTCGTAGACTTGGTAAAGCGCATTTTTATTTCCTGATAGTTTTGACTCCTAAACACTATCACGGATATTTTTTACAAAAACCCCATTGCTATTGAGAAAACGATCTGACTTGCTTTGTATTATCAATGAAATCAATGAATTAGATTTTTTAGGATTGAGGAAGAAAAATTGACCGGTACTTAGGCGCACCAATATGGATCACTTTCATGCACAGTTTTAGTGCTTTTTGATAGGTTTACTCTGAAGCTGAGGCGCAAAAAAAAATATAGATCAGGTAACTGCGGCTTAACTCATAGATAAGAACACTACTGTCCCTTTAACAAAGAAAGTAATGGTCTGATTAAAGCATTTTTTAGTTACGATGAAATCACGACAAGTCATTGAAAAGAAATAGGCCGTGGAACATTTTAATAAGAGGCTCTCCCAGAAACTAAAACTTGTGCCTAGAGATGAATTCGATACCTTGGCCAATGAGTATCATTCGGGCCGATCCTTTCGTA
>Ga0307492_10001017_pt1 | contig 11703 bp, 10 predicted proteins | sample SI3LmetaG_FD_202365 | JGI IMG/M metagenome (GOLD analysis project Ga0307492, IMG submission 202365) | Sea-ice brine microbial communities from Beaufort Sea near Barrow, Alaska, United States - SI3L | ecosystem: Environmental > Aquatic > Marine > Coastal | place: USA: Alaska | collected 2017-05-06
ACTACCGGCAATAGCTCGGCGGTGGTAATTGCCACACGCCATCAAAACAGATTTAGCGCAACTCCGGAGGGAGGGTTGCGCCGGTTCAGGGCAATTAAAACCAATCTCCCCCCTGTGCAAACGAATGTCCTGTGCTGTCCAGTTGGCAGTCGAACGCTGTCAACACGGGTTGCGCTCCCCCTAGAATATACTGTATATTCATACAGATACTTTCCATTTCGAAAACAGACACTGCACTGAGGCCGAGGTACTAATGACATATAATTATGAGGTGATTGCGAAGATGGCTGCTGATATTTCCAAGCAAATGCTCAAACTCAACAACCAACTCGATAAAATCATCGACAAGCAGAATGAATTGACCGATCCGGAAGCCCAACAGGCCCTGGCCATAGAGTTAATCAATGAACTGAAGTGGGACGATGCCGCCAAACTCTGTGCCGAACAGGGCAAAGAACAGGGTAAGCGCGCCAAGCTGACAGAAGAAGAGACGCTGGTGCGTACCGAGCTGGAGTCGCTACGTGAGGAGTTGGTTGGGGTCTCGGCCGGAGACATCACCGAATCGGCCGCGCCCAGCGCTGCGTTTGAGTCAGACCCTGAGAGCAGCGCAAGCTAAGCCGCTCGACCTGTTCACTGCACGAGCGCCGCTAAGTCTGCGCTCGATTCAGCAGCGAACCGAGCGCTAGCGGACGATACGCTGCTAGAAAATCTGGTCCGGCGACAGGCCAAAGCTTTCGGCATCGCCCGGGTCCACTGTCTCACCCTGTTCTTCGGGTGGCGTAATATCGCCATCGAAATCCGGGTTCGTACGCTTAATAATGATTTCCACCCGTCGATTCTGTGCACGCCCCTCTGCGGTGTCATTGCTGGCCAGCGGTTTACTCGAACCATGGCCGACGATGGTGAAGCGATTTTCAGACATCTCCGGTGCAGCAAACAGATATTCCGCCACAGCGAGAGACCGTGAGGCGCTGAGCAGCCAGTTACTGCGGAACCGAGCGGTGGCGATGGGCAGGCTGTCGGTATGGCCTTCTACCGAGATATCACCGGGGGTCGTGACCAACAGCGCGCGCACTATATCCAGCACTGGCAAAAAGTCGTCGGCAACATAGTCCGTGCCGGCACCAAAGCTCTGCTCTTTGACGCGAATAATGATGGTTTCGTTGATTGACTCAATCTGTAGAGAGCCTTCGGCTATTTGATCGGCCAACGCCTGAGCGATCTGTTCAGCTGCTTCCTGAACCTCTTTCTCCACGGTTTCATCGGGTACCACTATTTGGCGTGTCAACTGTCCAGTTTCACCCTGCTGGCTTTCCTGCATGGTGAAGGTGTCCTGGCAGAGTATTTCCAGAGAATCCTTCAGATCGTCGACCGTGTTTTGTCGGACCACATTGAGCGGGGTCGGATCCGGTCGACCGGGACTGAAACTTTTCGCGATAATGCTGGTCCCCTTAGGGATATCATCGGCATTAATTTCAGCCTGCACACCAAAAGCATTGCGCATCGACCCGGCTAGACGCTTAAACTTGAGGGCATCCATCTCGGAAAATGACAACAACAGCACAAAAAAGCACATCAGCAGGGCCATTAAGTCCGAAAAGGTGGCCATCCAGGCCGGTAGGCCTTCTGGACATTCGGGACATTCGTCTTCTTCTTCATCCATAGTCTAGTTCATACCCTTTACTAACCAACTTCGCGCAAATTCGATGGCAGATAACTTTTTAACATGGATTCGATAATCCGGGGATTTTGGCCGGCCTGAATCGATAATAGACCGTCAATCGCCATTTTCTGGATAATCTCTTCCTGATTGGCCCGAATAGCCAATTTATCGGCAATTGGAATGCAGATCACTGTGGCGAGAAAGGAACCATAGAGCGTGGTCAACAAGGCCACGGCCATCGCCGGACCAATGGTTTTTGGGTCATCCATGTTGGCGAGCATGCCAACCAGGCCGATAAGGGTACCGATCATGCCCATGGCCGGGCCCACCTCGGCCACCGCCCGAAAGAACAGACTACCGTCCGCATGGCGGGTCGAGGTCATGCTCTTGTCCTTGTTAAGCAAGGTCTTGACGACATCCGGATCGTGTCCGTCGACCAGCAACTGAATGCCTTTGGACAGAAAATCACTACTGGTTTCTTTGCCTTCCAAGGACAATAGGCCGCCTTTACGGGCACCATCGGCCAGCTCTACGATCTCGGTGATCAGGTCTTCTGGCTTAACGATCGAAAACGAAAAAGCCTTGCCGACAACCTTGCCGACACCCAGAAACTGTTCTAGTGTCATTTTTGACAGGGCCACAAAGGTACTGCCAGCGAATACAATCAACACAGACGGTATATTAATAAAAATGGTCAGACTGCCGCCCAGTAACATCGCCATTAGGATCATACCTATGGCACCGACCAAGCCGACCAGCATCGCTATATCCACGAATTACCTCTCAATATAGTTTTTAACGCCCTAGTGACTTTGGAGTCTAGCAGTTAAAGTAGGTTCCAGGGTCAGATGAATTTAGGCACACCCAGCTTTAATCGATCGGTGACCGAATCGTGTCAAACTTTCGGCGCGAAAACGCCCCGTGGCTTATCAACATCTGCCATAGAACTATCGGCTTGCAAAAGGATTTATTGACCCCTATTTTTCAAATCGTTACCTTTACGCCAGTCAAACCTGAGGAGACACCATGGCGAGCAAAAAAAACCCGGCCTTTGAAGACAAGCTGAGTACCCTGGAAACACTGGTCGAGCAGCTTGAATCGGGCCAACTGAGCCTGGACGAGGCGATGAATGCCTTCGAACAGGGCATCAAGCTGACCCGTGACTGTCAGGAATCCCTGGCCACGGCCGAACAAAAAGTACAGGTATTAATGACCAAAAACGGTCAACAAAGCCTGCAACCCTTGCCGGAACAGGGCAGTGAATGAACCTCGATGACTTTTTGAGCGATACCCGCGAGCAGCTCGAAAACCGTCTGCTGGCCAGTTTTGACGCACCCAAGAGCGAACGACTGCGCACCGCTATGCACTATTCGTTGCTCAATGGCGGCAAACGGCTGCGTCCTGCCCTGGTGCGCGCGGCCGCCCTCGCGGCCGGCAACACCAGCCAGGACTGGCTGGTCCCGGCCATGGCGCTGGAGATGATCCATGTTTACAGCCTGGTGCACGATGACCTACCGGCCATGGACAATGATGATCTGCGGCGCGGCAAGGCGACCAACCACAAGGAATTTGATGAGGCCACCGCCATTCTGGCCGGTGACGCCCTGCAAACCGAGGCCTTCGCCATTCTAGCCGGCGCCGACCACCTGAGCGACCGGCAGGCCCGACAGATGATAACGCAGCTGAGCCAGGCTGCCGGGGCTAATGGCATGGTCGGCGGCCAGATGATCGATTTGCAGTCGGAACGGCAAAAGCTGACTCTGGCGCAATTGGAGAATCTGCATACCCTGAAAACCGGCGCGCTGATCCAGGCCGCCCTGCATTTGGGTGTCTTGTGCCAGAGTCCGGTGAATGAGGCCCTGCTCAGTGCATTCGAACACTACGGTAGAGCCTTGGGCCTGGCGTTCCAAATCACCGATGACATCCTCGATGTGACGGCCTCGACCGAAGTCCTGGGCAAACCACAGGGCAGTGATTTGGCCGCAGATAAGGCCACCTATGTCGGGCTACTCGGTCTGCCCGGCGCTCGCCAACAGGCCGAGCAGCAACACCAATTAGCCCTAGCCGCCTTGGCGGAGGTTGGCATGGACGCACAGACCCTCCTGGGACAATTGGCCGACTATGTCATACAGCGCGATCATTGAGCTCTCGCAGCTGATCAGTGCGCCGATACGGCGCCCCTAATGGAACCAAAAGCCTATGCCGCAATTAGCCGCCAAACCCCAATTAGCCGATTTCCAGCGTTACGTCGCCGAGCTGGAAGTGGAACGCGGCTTCGATCACCAAACCGGCCGTGATAAATGCCTCATGCTCGGCGAGGAGGTGGGTGAGTTATTTAAGGCCGTGCGTAAACAAGAAGGGCTGGCGATGGACCCCAATTCGCAGGTAGGTGACATCGACAGTGAATTGGCCGATGTGTTTATTTTTGTCTGCGCCATCGCCAACCGCTATCAGGTGGATCTGGCCGAGGCGTTCTCAGCCAAGGAAGCTATCAATAAGACCCGGGTTTGGCGCTAAGGGGCCATGGCTATCCGAGCCAGACCCGTGGTGACCAGCACAGCTCGGTGTGGCTACCGGATTAAAGGCTCAACAGGCCGGCATTAAAGCGTTCAATCAGCCGATGGCCGACACGCTCGCTGCACATTAGGTAGCGATTGGTCCCATGCGCCAATTCCGCGAAGCTCAGAAACTGATAGTCGGCTCGGTTAAAATCATGGCTCTCAATGAGATACTCAACTTCTTCAACCGCGGCAAAGAAATAATCCACTCGACCGGCACTGAGCATCCTTAACATACTGAGGTTTTCGCCGGTGACCACGGTTTTTTTAGGCCGCAGTGTTGCCACTAAATCATCAACACCTGGGCCATAGGAATAGCCGGATTTAACCAACAGATTTAAGGATCGATCCTTAAATAAGTCACTCAAGCTGTTCTGCTGTGCGATTCGGTGATTCGATTTCAGGGCAATCACCATCTGCGGCTGGTCTCTATAGATCGGCAGGCTAAACCGTGCAAACTGCTCCCGCTCAAGGTTTTTAAACCAACCGATAATACAATCCAGGCCAGCGTTACGTTGCACCAACTGCAGTTGCCGGCTAGAGGGCGTATTAATCCAATTAACGGCAATGCCGGCCGCGCTGAAGGCCTCGGCCACTGGACTCGCGGTCAGGCCCTGGACATCGCCCGCTGGCTTTAAGGACGCATAGGGTGGGCGGTTATGGTAGTGCAGGCTAATCGCTTCGTCACTGGCATGGGCTAGCGAGCCCTGCTGGAGCAGGCCGATCAGCATCAAACTGAAAAAAATCCTAACGTTCATCTACTGGCACTCCTATCTAAAGCCTCTCGCTAACGAATAGCTTTTGCCGGCTGCCATCCCAAGTCATAAAACATGGGCGCTCTGGAGGTGGTGTAGAATTAAGACCGTGAGGATAGGCTATAAACGAGCGCATTTCAAAATTGGTTGAGTGATTTCTTGCAGTCTTTGGGCGATGGCTAGCTTGCTGGCGCCTTATGTAACAGGGCCCCCAGAGTGGTAAAATAGTGCCCAAAGGCCCGGTTGATCAGCTCCCGCTGGCGACCCTTAGGATACAGGCCCTGCTCAGCCTCGGGCGACTGGCGGGTGCCTTTGACCAGGTAGGTGTTTTTTGTCGGTGCGTCTTGCACATAGGCTTCAAACGCCCGCGCACACATTTCCACCGGTAGGCTGTAATAGCGTTGACCGCTGCTCCGATCGGCCTGCTGTGCGGCGAGCAACATCGGACTGGGGGCTCGACTGTCCGGTTGATAGAGGATCTGTTGGAAACAGTCAAACAACAGCCGATTGAGCGGATGATCAATGCTCGGTCGCTGCTTGACCCATTCGCTGGAGGCAAAGGCCAGCGGTGCCGGATCGACAAAACTTTTATCGGCTATATAGTGATCAAAGGCGTGAAACCACTCATGCGCAATACTGCCCGGGCCGGCATTCTTTGCCAGGGCAAAGGCGCGCTGGGCCGGACTGTAATGGGCCGCGACACCCCACTGCCCACCCGAGCCGTATTCCAGTGAGAGACTGCTGCGCAGTGAGATAAGGGTAGCCGGGGCTGCCAAAATGGTCATCAGGTCGGCCAGTGCATCATAAAACAGCGGCGCCGATTGGGCCTTCTCCTCGGCACTGACCCAGCGGCCAATGCGCACGCCATTGAAGCCAAAGGCTTGATGGACATCGGCAAAACTGACCAGCCAACCGCCGCGGTGATCGCGACCATTACGGTAAAAACGCCGTGCAAGCGGTGCCGTCATCAGTGCCGCCTAGCCTTCCAGTGCGGCCACCGGCTCCGCCGCTGGACGTGTTTTGGGGGTGTGTAAGCGTTCGAGAAACAATTCCAACATGAGCAGCATCGCCGGGACAAAGAGCAGAATCAGTACAATGCCATACATCAGGCCAAAGGCAATACCGGCCGCCAGGGGAATCAGGAACTGCGCATCGAAGGATGTTTCAAACATCAATGGGGTCAGGCCACCGACGGTCGTCAGGGTGGTCAGCAAGACCGCCCGAAAGCGCTGCACGCTGGCCTCGATCACCGCCTCCCGGATCGCCATGCCGCGACTGCGCAGCTCCCGGTAGAAGCTGACCAAGACAATGGAGTCATTGATCACAATACCGGACAGACCAAACAGACCATAGATGCTTAACACACTCAGATCCAACCCGAGCACCCAGTGACCGACAATCGCACCGGTCAAGGCAAAGGGAATCGCACTGATCACGGCAAAGGGCCAGGTCCAACTCTCGAACACCCAGGCCAGGGTGATAAAGATCAGCGCTAGGCCGAACAGGCCACCGGTTTTCACATCGGCAAAAAATTCCGCCTGCGAGGCCTGATCGCCCTCAACATCCAGCCGGACATTGGGGAAGGCACTGCTCAGCTTGGCGCGCAGATCCTGGTCAATTGCCTGGTTAATCTCGGTCAGATTGACGCCCCGATTGGCCAGCTGGGCGGTAATAACGGCCGACAACTCGCCATCCACCCGGCTCAGCTGCTGAATCGCCCGCTCGGAACTGGGGCTCGCCAACGCGGCCAACGGTCGGAAGGTGCCGTTGCCGAGTGCGATCGGTAATTGCGCCAGGGCGAACCAACTGTCGACATCGGCCGCCCGAATACGCAGCACCACGGCCAATTCCTCACCCTGCACTTGCAGGCTCTGGACCTCATAGCCATCGACAAATTCGCGCAGCGAACGGGCCAGCATAGCGGGGGTCAGACCCAATGCTCGGGCATCGGCGGTCAGCTTTAGGTTGATCTGTTCAGCACCCAGCGGCAGGTCATCGCGGATATCGAGCAGGCCGGTCAAGCCCGCCAATTCGGTTCTCAATAACTGGCTGGCGGCCTGCAATTGCACCAGATTTTCGGATACCAGCCGGACGCTGACACCATTGGAAGAAGGCCCCTGTTGATCCTCATCAAAGCTGAGTTTGACCAGCCCAGCCGGTGGCGTGACTTTGGCCCGCCAAGCGCTGATAATCTCGCTATTGGACAGGCCGCGATCGGTACCGGCATCGAGCTGGACAAAGAGTTTACCACTGTGTGCCGAGCCGGTCTGCAATTCGCGAATAATGGTGTCGACCAACGGCTCACCCGCCTCGCGCTCGACACTCAATAGAGCCTGCTCCATGTCAATCAGGAAGTCCTCTATGGTCACCTGCGGCGTACCCTCGGCAAACTCCGCTTGCAGCTGCACCTGAGGCGCCTGAATCGCAGGAAAGAAAACGAACTTGACCCGCCCGGACACCACTAACAGGATCGACAGCACCAAAGCCATAATCACCAGCGTAAAGGTGGTCGCACGATAATCGACTGCCCAGGTCACGACCCGGCGTACCCCCTTCTGACGAAAGGCGTCAAAGCCCCGTTCGAAGCCCTGGCGCCAGCGACTCGGCGCCTTGGCCTGGCCTTTTTTAAAGCTGTGTGCCAGGTGGCCCGGCAAAATCAGAAAGCATTCGATCAGCGACGCCAGAATGGCCATAATCACCACAATCGGTACGCCCTTGGTAAAAGCACCCGATGGCCCACCGACCAGCAACAACGGCAAGAATGCCGCAATGGTGGTCACCGACGAGGCAACCACTGCCGGCAACATCCGTTTCGCCGCTTTGATGGCCGCGGCCTCCGGTTCGTCGCCATTGGCCATGTTGGCGTAGGCGTTTTCACCCACGACTATGGCATCATCGACTATGACCCCGAGCGCAATCAAAAACCCGAGCAGGCTGATCACATTGATTGAATTGCCGGTCAATTCCAGAAACATAAAGGTCGCCAGGAAGGACACCGGCACACCGACCGCGACCCACCAGGCCAGACGGTGATTCAAGAAAATAAACAACACTATCAGTACCAGCACCAAGCCACTCAGGCCGTTGTTGATGATGATACTGACGCGCGACTGGACAAACTTATAGGTCTCGTTGTAGACCAGAATGTCCGCGCCACCGGGCAGTTGTTCAACGAAATCGGTCCGCCAGAGGGCCAAGGCATCGGCCATTTCCAGCGTGTCCTGGTCGCCGGTGCGGCTCAAACTCAGCTTCACCGCCGGAAGGTCCTGATAAAAAATCAGGCTCTGGCTGTCGTCACGACGATCCGACACCGTGGCGATCTGGTCGAGACTCAACAGTTGATCATTTAGTGTGACCGTCTGCCGAGCCAAAGTGTCGGCGGTCTGCTCAGCATTGCGCACCCGAATCTGAGTGGTTACCGCATCGGCGCCGGTGATGCCCGCCGGGGCATTGATGTTCGAGCTGGCAAATTGTTGACCGATCTGGTCCAGTCCAACGCCTACGCTGAGATAGTCGTTGATCGACAGCTCGGCCTCGATGCGCCGATCTGGCAGGCCACTGACCACCACCTGACGGATGCCGGACGCCTTCAGGCTTTTTTCGGCCCGAGTACCAAGTAATTCCAGCTCTTCCAGGGTCAAGTCGCCATAGATCAGGACATCGGCGACCGGGTCGAAGATCTCCACCGCATCCACCACCGTCTCGTCGGCACCCTCGGGCAGGCTAAGTGCGCCAATGGCACTTTCGATATCGCTCATCACCTGATCGATCGGGGCGGCCGAATCGTTGAGCGTCACGGTCATCTCCGCGCGCCCTTCGATACTGGTGGTGGTGACGCGTTTGACGTCCGACAGGCTCAGAATGGCGCGCTCGATCGGAATCGACAAGCCCTCTTGGACATCTTCAGCACTGGCGCCCGGCCAGGGCGTACTGACCCGGACCAAATTCAGTTCGAAGTCGGGCAGAAATTGGGTGTTGAGCCGATCCAGGCCAATTAGGCCGAGGAAGATCACGATAAACATCATCGCATTGGGCGCGATCCGATGCTTGGCAAAAGCGCTTATAATTCCGGTCATCGAATTCTCCTAGCGCAAAACGAGCGAGTTGGGCGTGCTGGCGACACGCACCGCCAAACCCTGAGCGGCTTCTTGCAGCCGGGTCGCCAAGACCGTGGCACCCGCGAGATCGCCGGTAACCAAACGCCATAGTTTGCCCTCCTGCAGTCGATCGCCGACCATCTGGACCGGTACCCGGACCAGCGCATCGTTTTCGACCCGATAGACATATTGGTCGCTGTATACTGCCGTTTGCGGCACCGCAAAGGCCTCGACTCGGGGCAGATCGATCCACAACCGATAATAGCGGTTGAGCACCAGATTGTTGGCCCCCGGGTCGGTGGCAAAGAACAGCCGCAGGCTACCGCCATCAGAAGCCGGGTCGACATAGGACAGGGCCACACCCAGGGCCTGAGTGTTGTTTGATGTATCGTTTTGTGTGTCCAGGGCCAGACTGCCGAGCAGTCCGCTCTGCAGGTCCACACCGGCCAGACTGCTGGCGGCGGCCCAAGCGACCAACTGCTGTTGGTCCGGATCCACAAGGGTGAGTAGGGCCGCGCCAGACTGCACCTGAGCGCCCACCTGAACCAGCACACGCGAAACGCGGCCAGCAAAGGGCGCCCTAATGGTCGCCTCCGCCAAGGCCTGTTTTGCCTGATCGAGCTGACTGTTCAGTTCGACCCCTTGGGCCTGAAATTGCTGGTCCACCAGCTGGAAGCGGTCTATTGCCAACTCCCGGTTCTGCAAGGCGAGGCGTTGATTTTGATAGGTCCGCTCGGCAGCTTCCATGTCGACCGCCGAAGTCAGATTGCGCGCCTGCAGGTCGGTCAGGCGTTCAACGCTGCGCCGCGCGATGGTGACCAGGTTGCGCTCGATGGTCAGCGCCTTCTGGTTACTATCAAACTGCTGAGCTTCTAGCCCCCGTCGGGCGTCGAGGTCTTGCCGCCGCGCCGCCAGTTGATCGACCTGCCGGGTCAAGGCGCGGGTGTCCAACTCGATCAACACGGCGCCCGCCTGGACGCTATCCCCTTCCTGGACCCGCACCGCCAGCACATCGGCGCTGGCCGGGCTGGTGACCGAGACCTGCTGTCGGCTTTGTAACTGGCTGTAGAGTTGCAGCTGCGGCGCATAGGCTTGGGCCGTTGGCATCAATGCCGCCACCGTCGGTGCATCGAGCAGTGGATCGACGCTCACACTGGCCTCCGCCTTAGCCACACTGGACACCTTATTGGCCATCAGCCAACTGCCCAGGGCACCGCCCACGACCAAGACCAGCAGGGGAAACAACCAGCGACGCCAGCGAATAGCCATATAAACTCCCAATAATTTTATCAATGGCCTAACATACGCCCACGAAAGCATCTTGGATGGCATAAATACGACATTTGGCACTCCCTTCGCCGATACTTTTGGGTACACTAGCCCGCAGTCCGCACAGCGCGTTGGGCGGTTTTTCGTATGATCAGGGTAATACATGAAGGTTTTTGACCACATTCCGAAAGCTCGGCCGACCACTGCGTTGCTCGATACGATCGACACCCCTAGCGACCTAAAGCGACTCGCTTTGCACCAGCTGCCAGGCCTGGCCGATGAATTGCGCGCTTATCTGCTCTACAGCGTTGGTCAGTCCGGGGGGCACTTCGGCGCCGGACTGGGGGTGGTTGAGCTGACCATAGCGCTGCATTATGTCTACGATACGCCGAACCAAAAATTAGTCTGGGATGTTGGCCATCAGGCCTACCCGCATAAAATTTTGACCGGCCGGCGCGAGCGCTTAACCACTATCCGCCAGGAAGGCGGTCTGCATGCCTTTCCGCATCGCGGCGAAAGTGAATTCGATACTTTCGGTGTGGGCCATTCCAGTACCTCCATCTCGGCCGCGCTCGGCATGGCCATCGCCGATCGACAGCGGGGCCAAGACCAACAATCGATCGCCGTGATTGGTGATGGCGCCATTACCGCGGGCATCGCCTTCGAGGCGCTCAACCATGCCGGCCACGATGGGGCCAATATATTGGTGGTGTTGAATGACAATGACATGTCGATCTCCGAAAACGTCGGCGCGCTAAACCGCGCCTTCTCCCGAGTCTTTTCTTCCAAGACCTACTCCCATCTGCGCGAAAACAGTAAGAAAGTACTGAGAAACCTGCCCCCGATGTTGGAGTTTGCGCGCAAGGCCGAGGAACATATGAAAGGCATGGTGGCCCCTGGCACCCTGTTTGAGGAGCTCGGTTTTAACTATGTTGGCCCGGTCGATGGCCATGATGTCATCGAACTGGTGCAAACCCTGAGCAATATCAAGACCTTCAAGGGGCCGCAGTTTTTGCATGTCGCGACCCAAAAGGGCAAAGGCTTTCTGCCGGCGGAAAACGAACCGATCAAGTATCATGCGATCAACAAGATCGAGCGCCCAGCGCCCGCTGTGGTCCCGAAAGCACCGGCCAAACCCAAGTACTCCAATGTCTTCGGTCAGTGGCTCTGTGACATGGCGGCGCAGGATGAGCGTCTGGTCGGTATTACCCCAGCCATGCGCGAAGGCTCCGATCTGGTGGCCTTTTCGGCCCGCTATCCCGATCGCTATCACGATGTCGCCATCGCCGAACAGCATGCCGTCACCGTTGCCGCCGGCATGGCCTGCGCCGGCCTAAAACCGGTGGTGGCGATCTATTCCA
>Ga0307492_10001018_pt1 | contig 11691 bp, 8 predicted proteins | sample SI3LmetaG_FD_202365 | JGI IMG/M metagenome (GOLD analysis project Ga0307492, IMG submission 202365) | Sea-ice brine microbial communities from Beaufort Sea near Barrow, Alaska, United States - SI3L | ecosystem: Environmental > Aquatic > Marine > Coastal | place: USA: Alaska | collected 2017-05-06
TCTTCTAGCTTCTCTAATAATTTGTCAACATCCACCTGTTGTTCTTCTGTTAATTTCGAAGTTGTGGTTGGGATTCTTTCAAAACCAGAGGATAGAATTTCTACACTATTTTCTTCAAAGAAAGATTGTATGGCTCCAAATTGTTCAAAGGGAGCATAGATAATAATACCTTCCTCGTCATCAAATACTTCTTCTACTTCAAAATCAATTAATTCCAGCTCTAACTCTTCTAGGTCAGATTTAATATCTTCTTTTTTTAATGTAAATGTACAGGTGTGATCAAACATGAAGGCTACAGAGCCAGATGTTCCAAGTTGCCCATTACACTTATTGAATGCAGAACGGATATTTGCAACTGTTCTATTATTATTGTCAGTAGCGGTTTCAACTAAAAGAGCAATTCCGTGAGGTGCATATCCTTCAAACAATGCTTCTTTGTAGTTGCTAGTATCTTTGTCTGTTGCTTTTTTAATAGCACGTTCAACATTTTCTTTGGGCATGTTTGCTGCTTTTGCATTTTGCATTACAGCTCTTAAGCGTGAATTTGTTTCAGGATTACTACCTCCTTCTTTGATGGCCATTACAATGTCTTTACCAATTCTGGTAAACGTTTTTGCCATTGCTGACCAGCGTTTCATTTTGCGTCCTTTCCTAAGTTCAAATGCTCTTCCCATTTCTAAATACTTTTTTTGTGTTATTTTTTACGAATACAAATTAAGCCTAAACTTGTATGATTCCCAAATTAAATTTCTTTTCTATTGGCGCATGATTTGCAGCTTCAATTCCTATAGAGATCCAAGTTCTTGTGTCTAGTGGATTGATTACGCCATCTGTCCAGATTCTAGCAGCAGCATAATATGGAGATATTTGCTTGTCGTATCTCGATTTTATATTGTTGAATAATTCAGCTTCTTTTTCTAGGGTAATTTCTTCACCTTTCTTTTTTAAAGATGCTGTTTCTATTTGTAGTAATACTTTTGCAGCAGAATTTCCGCTCATCACAGCTAATTCAGCACTAGGCCAGGCTGCAATTAATCTTGGGTCATATGCTTTTCCGCACATGGCGTAATTTCCTGCTCCGTAAGAATTTCCAATGATGATCGTAAACTTTGGAACTACAGAGTTGCTTACGGCGTTTACCATTTTAGCTCCGTCCTTTATAATTCCTCCATGTTCAGATTTGCTACCAACCATAAAGCCAGTAACGTCTTGTAGAAATACTAACGGAATTTTCTTTTGATTGCAGTTTGCTATAAAGCGAGTGGCTTTGTCAGCTGAATCATTGTAGATTACCCCGCCAAATTGCATTTCTCCCTTTTTAGTTTTTACCAACTTACGTTGGTTGGCTACAATTCCAACTGCCCAACCATCAATTCTGGCATATCCAGTTAAAATAGTTTTTCCGTATCCTTCTTTATATTGTTCAAATTCAGAGTTATCAACCAAACGCTCAATAATTTCTGTCATATCATAGGGTTCATTTCGGGCTTTTGGTAAAATTCCGAAAATCTCATTTTCATCTTTTGTTGGACTAGCGGCGTCAATTCTATTAAATCCAGCTTTGTCGTAGTCTCCAATTTTACCAATGATATTTTTTATAGTATCTAAAGCGTCTTTATCATCTTTGGCTTTGTAGTCTGTTACTCCAGAAATTTCGCAGTGTGTAGTAGCTCCGCCTAGTGTTTCATTGTCAATAGATTCTCCAATAGCAGCCTTCACCAAATAACTTCCTGCTAAGAAGATACTCCCTGTTTTGTCAACAATTATAGCTTCATCACTCATTATAGGTAGGTATGCGCCACCAGCAACACAGCTTCCCATAATTGCAGAAATTTGTGTAATTCCAATGCTGCTCATAATTGCATTATTTCTAAAAATGCGTCCAAAGTGTTCTTTGTCTGGGAAAATTTCATCCTGTAGTGGTAAATACACGCCCGCAGAATCAACCAAATAGATGATTGGTAGTTTGTTTTCTATAGAGATCTCTTGAGCTCGTAAATTCTTTTTCCCTGTGATAGGAAACCAAGCTCCTGCTTTTACAGTAGCGTCATTTGCAACTACAACACATTGTTTGCCTTTTACGTATCCAATTTTAACAACAACTCCGCCAGAAGGACAGCCTCCGTGTTCTGCGTACATTTCTTCTCCTGCAAATGCACCAATTTCTATGTTTTTTGTGTTTGAATCAAGTAAATAATCAATTCTTTCTCTTGCAGTTAGTTTTCCTTTGGATTGATGTTTTTCTATCCTAGATTTCCCTCCACCAAGTTTTACTTTCGCGAATTTTCTTTTTAAGTCTGATAATAAGAGCTTATTGTGATCTTCGTTTTTATTGAAGTTGATGTCCATAAAGTTATTTGTTTGCGTATGCTAAAATAAGAAAACCGTTAGAATAATAAATGATTATTCTTGATAAGAATCTATGATTTCTTTTACGGTTTTAGCTATTTCTTTGTGATGATTTTTCTTTTCTAGTTTCCAGGGATCTGCAGCTCTTTCTTTACAGTTTTTAACCGCACATGTTTCGCAAGTTACACCAACAACTTTGTTGGTAAAAGTATCTTCTTTTAAGAAGTGTATTTTTTTCTTTAAGTGTGGAGATAATAACATACCGATGCTTACACTTCTGTTTATTTCCTTTTTAAACGGATCTGTTGTTGCAGATGATAATACTAGGTATTTGTTTTTTTGGTTTTCGTATGAAGAAATTTGTGCTCTAAATGTGGCCCTATTTTTAGGGGATTTTTCTAAGTCTTGAATGGTTTTTATGGAAACCCAGCGCCTGCAATAGTGTTCGTTGTTTCTATTTGCATGTGGTGCTTGTTGTTGGGTTATGTGTAATTCTTTATTTAATCTGTATTCATGATGATTCTCTTTGTGTGTAAATCTTAAAAAGAATAGATTTTTTATGTTAAAATATTTAGGTAAAATATTTGTGAGGCGTTGGTAAAAAGTTTCTTGAGAGCAATTAAAGTGATTAATTATTCGATGTAATTTTAAAGGCTGCCAATCTTCTAAAGAAAAGAAATCAGTTAGCTTCTCTGTTAGTATTTTTCTAGGGATGATTAAAGCGCCGGCAAAGTATGAAGCGATAAAGTTATTTAATACTTGATCAAAATTTTCGAATTTTATCCAAGGGAAAGTGAATAATCTGTCGTTTAAGTTTAAGAAATTGTAGGCTAATTCTTTTGCGTAAATAAATGTTTTTTGAGCTTCAGAAATGTTTTTGTCGATTAATAATATTTTGTTTTTTGGGATAAAAATACTTCTCAATTCATCAAGGTTGTCGTGTCTGGAAAGTTCATTGTCATTAATTGTATAACCAAACTCCTCTATTAAGATGTCTTCTAAATCTGACGATGCAATTCTTTTTGATAAGTCTAAGTGATACGATTTCGCAAATTTCTCTACATCATTTTCGATATCGTCAAAATAATTACTATGCGCTTCTTGGTAAGATCTTAAAGAGGCTAAAAAGAAACTTTCTCTGGTTAAATTGTAATTCTGAGCAATTTTTATAATAGTGCTAATGAATGCATTTACTTTTGCAGGTGCATTTGCAACAATATCAATTAGGTTGTTCTCTTTAATCCCAAATAATTCTAATGGAATTTCTTTTAAGATTTTAGACTGTAGTATTTCGCCAATAGGAGCAAGGTTCTTGTCTAGTTTTAATGAAACCAAATGATCGTATGGTGCCTCTAGTTTTTCTGAAAGAATTAATATTTTATCCGTTTTTGGATATTTTTTTCCTTTTTCAATTTCATTTAAATATGATTTAGATAAACCAGATAATTTTGCCAGCCCAAAAAGGGAAAGATTTTTTTCTGTTCTTATCTGCTTCAGTTTTAAACCGAAAATTAAGCGAATGTATTCGTCTTCTATCATCATAAAATCAAAGATACCAATATTTAGCGAACTTATTGTTGAAAACTTTTTTATACATTTAGCGAACGTTCGCTTGTGGAGTCCAAATATTATTTTTATTATTGCAGAGTAGAAATTAAAATAGTCTAAATATGCAAGAACAAATTATAGCTAAAGAAATTGATTTTAAGGAATTTAAGATTGATGATTATCAAGAGGTTTTAACGAATGATGCAAAAATATTCTTGTTAGAGTTGCATGTTAATTTTAATCAGAGAAGATTAAAATTACTTGCTGATAGAGAAATTAAACAAGCGTATTATGATGCAGGGAATCTTCCTTCTTTTCTGGAGGAGACAAAAAACATTAGAGAATCTGATTGGGTTTGTGCAGAGTTGCCACAAGATTTATTAGATAGAAGAGTTGAAATTACAGGTCCTGTAGACAAAAAGATGGTAATAAACGCATTGAACTCTGGCGCAAAAACTTTTATGGCAGATTTTGAGGATAGTAATTCCCCTATTATTGAAAATAATTTAGGAGGACAGATTAACTTAAGAGATGCAATCAATAAAACAATTTCGTTTTATAATGAGAAAAAAGACAAAACCTATTCGTTAAATGAAGAAACTGCAACTTTATTGGTACGTCCAAGAGGTTTGCATTTAAATGAAAAACATTTTTTAGTTGATGGAACTCAATTGTCTGGTTCTTTTGTTGATTTTGGTTTGTTCTTTTTTCATAATATAAAAACATTGCAAGAAAAAGGTTCTGCAACGTATTTTTATTTACCAAAATTAGAGCATTATTTAGAGGCTCGTTTATGGAATGATATTTTTGTGTTTTCTCAAGATTATTTAAACATTCCGCAGAAAACAATTAAAGCAACTGTTTTAATAGAGACAATTACCGCAAGTTTTCAATTAGATGAGATTATTTATGAATTAAGAAATCACATGGCTGGTTTAAATTGTGGACGTTGGGATTATATCTTTTCATACATCAAGAAATTTAGAAATCATAAAGGTTTTATGGTTCCGAATAGAGATCAGGTAACTATGAATACGCCATTTATGCGCGCATATTCTTTGCTTGTTATTCAGAAATGTCATAAAAGAAATGTCCATGCAATGGGTGGTATGGCTGCTCAAATTCCGATTAAGAACGATGAAGTAGCGAATGATGTCGCTTTTGCTAAAGTATTTGCAGATAAAGAACAAGAAGTTAAAAACGGACATGATGGAACTTGGGTTGCACACCCGGGTTTGGTTTCTGTTGCAATGCGTGTTTTTAATGAGCATATGAAAACCAAAAATCAAATTCACGTTTCTAGAAGCGATGTGAAAGTTTCTGAAGCAGATTTAGTAGAAATGCCAAAAGGAACAATTACCGAAGAGGGAATTAGAAAAAATATTAATGTAGGTATCTTATATATAGAAAGTTGGCTTCGTGGAAATGGTGCTGCTGCATTGTATAATTTAATGGAGGATGCTGCAACTGCAGAAATATCAAGAACACAGGTTTGGCTTTGGTTGTGTAAAAACATTCAATTAGAAGATAAAAGAATTTTTAACCAAGAAATGTATCAGCAATTAAAGAAGGAAGAGTTAGAGAAAATTAAAAATTTAGTTGGGGAAAGTAATTTTATAAATGGAAAATTTAAACTAGCTGTTGAATTATTTGATGAATTAGTAGTCTCAAAAGACTATAAAGAGTTTTTAACGCTTTCAGCATACAATTACATATAAAAAAAATGTCTCGCAACTACGACAATAGTGTGCGAGACGAAATTATCAAAATCTAGAAAACCTTAATAATTAAAGAACAAAATTATGAAAAATTTAGGACAAAGCAAGTATAGTTCAGCGTTAGAAACTGTAAGAAACCTGAAAGCAAAATATGGCAATTCTTGGAATGCTATAAATTCTGAAAGTGCAGCAAGAATGGTCACTCAAAATCGTTTTAAAACAGGTTTAGATATTGCTAAATATACTGCTGCTATTATGAGAAAAGACATGGCAGAGTATGATGCAGATTCATCTAGCTATACGCAATCTTTAGGTTGCTGGCATGGTTTTGTTGCACAACAAAAAATGATTGCTGTAAAAAAACATCATAAAACCACAAGTAAAAGCTATTTGTACTTATCTGGTTGGATGGTGGCTGCGTTGCGTTCAGAATTTGGACCTTTACCAGATCAATCTATGCATGAAAAAACGGCTGTTCCGTCATTGATAAATGAAATTTATGATTTTCTTCGTCAAGCAGATGCTATTGAATTGAATGATTTATTTAAAAGATTAGAAAACGGAGAAGATGTACAAGATCAAATAGATAATTTCGAAACTCATATTGTTCCAATTATTGCAGATATTGATGCAGGTTTTGGAAACGAAGAAGCAACGTATTTATTAACTAAAAAGATGATTGAAGCAGGAGCTTGTGCAATTCAAATTGAAAATCAAGTTTCAGATGCAAAACAATGTGGTCATCAAGATGGAAAAGTAACTGTGCCACATGAAGATTTTATTGCGAAGTTAAATGCAGTTAGATATGCATTTTTAGAATTAGGTGTAGATGACGGAATTATTGTGGCAAGAACGGATTCTGAAGGCGCAGGCTTAACGCAGAAATTACCTGTAAGTCAAGAAGGTGGAGATTTGGCTTCTCAATATTTAGCTTTTGTTGAAGCAGAAGAGATAGCAATTACTGATGCTAAAGAGGATGATGTTTTGTTGAAAAGAGACGGTAAATTAGTTCGCCCAGTAAGGTTGGCAAACGGTTTGTATAAGTTTAAAGAAGGTTCTAATATAGACAGAGTTGTGTTAGATTGTATTACGAGTCTACAAAATGGAGCAGATTTGCTGTGGATTGAAACTCCGACTCCAGATGTTACTCAAATAGCGAATATGGTAAATAGAATTAAAGAGGTGGTGCCAAATGCAAAATTAGTGTACAACAACTCACCTTCTTTTAATTGGACCTTAAATTTCCGTAGCCAAGCTTTTGATGATATGCTTGCTGAAGGTGAAAATATGACTGCTTATGATAGAAATAATTTAATGGATGCTGAATATGATGGCTCTGAATTATGTCATCGTGCTGATGAGAAAATTCGCACATTTCAGGTTGATAGCGCAAGAGAAGCAGGTATTTTCCATCATTTAATTACACTGCCAACCTACCATACAACTGCGTTGCAGATGAATGATTTAACGGAAGGGTATTTTGGTGAAGAAGGAATGTTAGCATATGTAAAAGGTGTTCAAAGGCAAGAAATTAGAAAAGGAGTTTCTTGTGTAAAACATCAAAGAATGGCGGGTTCTGATCTGGGTGATGATCATAAGACCTTTTTTGCAGGAGATAATGCATTAAAAGCTGGAGGTGATAATAATACTTCAAATCAATTTGAAGTAAAAGGAAAAAATACTGAAGCAGAAATAGAAGTAAGCGCTATTGCTGTGTAATGCTTTATTTGACCGTTTAGTTTATAGATTTAGTTGTTTGTAGATTATTTTGATTAGTTAAACTCCACTTTATAGTGGAGTTTTTTTTGTTTAATTTATTTATATAATATTACATGGAAATATATTCCTTGGAATATAAAATAATTATCCGTATTTTTGTTAAAAATTTAAAACAAAATGAAAATTAATAAAATAGTATTTTATGTAGCATCGGGATTATTTACATTTTTGATGTGCTTTTCTGTTAGTATGTATTTGTTTAATCATGAGGAGATTGTAAAGGTGTTTGAGAGTTTAGGATATCCATCTTACATTGTGTATCCTTTAGCTGTAGCTAAAATTTTAGGATTGATTTCTTTGTGGTTTTTTCAAAAGAAAACCATAGTAGAATGGGCATATGCAGGCTTCTTCTTTAATGTAGTTTTGGCCTTTTTTGCACATTACATGATTGGAGATGGAGAGCAAGTTGGAGCAGTAATCGCTTTAGTATTAGTGATGACTTCGTATGTATTTAGTAAAAAAATAAAAAATAATTAGTATGAAAAAAATATTAGCATTTGCAGGAAGTAATAGCAAAACATCAATCAATAAACAACTAGCAAGTTATGCTGCTTCTTTAGTTGAAAATGTAATTTTTGATGTTGCGGACTTAAATGATTATAAATTACCAGTGTTTAGTTTAGAAATTGAGGCAGAAGGGTTTCCAAAAGCAGCAAATGATTTTAATGAATTGTTGAGTAATTATGATGGATTTATAATTTCTTTAGCGGAACACAATGGGGCTTATTCTGTAGCTTTTAAAAATATTTTCGACTGGACTTCTAGAATTGATAGAAAGGTTTTTAAAGACAAACCTGTTTTATTAATGGCAACTTCTCCTGGAGCTAGAGGTGGTGTATCTGTATTAGAAATGGCTTCCGGTACTTTTCCGCATTTAGGAGGAAAGGTCGTGTCTAAATTCTCATTACCTAGTTTTTATGATAATTTTAAAGATGGAGCTTTAAGTGACGGAGAATTAAAAGAATCTTTGGTGAAAGCTGTAGAAGAGTTTAAAGAATCAATTTAAAACAACTGAATAATTTGTAAATACATTATTTTCCTTGGAAAGTATTTGTAAATTTGTAGTAAAATGAGATATAATGGGTGATATAGCAAAAGACATCAATTCTAAATTCACTAATAATAAGGTGAAAGCGCTGATAAATATAAAATATACAGCCAATTGGTTATATAGTAGAGAGATTGATTATTTTAAACCTTATGGAATTTCACCGCAGCAATACAATATTTTAAGAATATTAAGAGGCGCAGAAAAAGCAATTAAAGTTCAAACGATAAAAGAGAGAATGATAGAAAGAGCTCCAAATGCTACGCGTTTAATGGATAAGTTGTGCGATAAAAATTTGATTGAAAGATTTCGATGTGAACATGATAGAAGAGTAGTGTATGTAAATATTACGAAACAAGGATTGAAATTGTTGGATGGAATTGATGTGAGTGCAGATATTACTTTTATGAATAATTTAAGTGAAGATGAAGCGGAATTGCTCAGTAATTTATTAGATAAAATTAGATAAAAAAATGAAAACATATAAGAGCGTAAAACATGTAGGAGAAAGTCCGTTAGTAAATATGGGGCCAATCCGATTGCGCCAACCAATACCAACAAATGAAGTTGAAGACGTAGATCCTTTTTTATTATTACATCATTATGGCCCTTACGCAATAAGCGAATTTAACAATCCATTTGATTTAGGTCCACATCCGCATAGAGGATTTGAACCCATAACACTATTGTTTCAAGGAGAGCAAATGCATAGAGATTCTTTAGGGAATGAAAGTGTAGTGAAAGCAGGAGATGTGCAATGGACAACTGCTGGTCGAGGGATTATTCATGCAGAAGGACCAACCAAGGAGTTTGTGAAAAAAGGAGGAACCCTAGAAGGAATTCAGTTGTGGTTGAATTTACCTGCTAAAGACAAAATGATACCTCCAAAGTATCAACATATTCGTAGTGAGCAAATGCCTGTAATTCAAGATGAATCAGGAAATATCAATCTAAAAGTAGTTGCAGGTAAATTAGAAGATAAACAAGGGTTGGTTTCTACACAAACGGATGTTAATGTGTTTATGATTGAAACTTCTGGAGCAGGAATTATGGACATAGAAATTCCTAAATCACATGAATCTTGTGTGTATCTTTTAGATGGAGAAGTAAAGATTAATGACGCGAATGTGCTATCAAAAGGACAAAATCAAATACTTGTTTTTAATACGGATGGTGATACTATTAAATTTGAAGCAACGAAAGAAAGTAAATTATTACTTCTTTCTGGAGCGCCAATAAACGAAAAAGTGACACAGTATGGACCTTATGTTATGAATACTCAAACGGAGATTTTAGAAGCAATGAGAGATTATAAACAAGGAAAAATGGGGTATTTGTATTAGGTCGTTACCCAAAAAGGTCATGCTTTCCACTATATCTTTTTACTTTTGTTTTCGATGCAATTCTGTGAAAAACAGAAGCACTCAAACTGACAATTAAAAAGGATGCTGTTTCAATCACTAACGCAAAAAAAAACTCAAGGATATCATTAGGTTTGAGTTTTTTCTTTTCAATAAATAAACATATCTTGCTAACTATTATGCATGCATAATAAATTCAATTTTAAGATTATGATATATAAGCACATCTTTGAACCTTTAGATTTAGGATTTACAACGTTAAAAAATAGAATTTTAATGGGTTCTATGCATACTGGTTTAGAGGAAGAAAAAAACGGCATTGATAAAATAGCAGCCTACTATGCAGAAAGAGCAAAAGGAGGCGTAGGTTTAATCGTAACAGGAGGGATTTCACCAAATATTCAAGGTTGGACAGGTCCTTTTGCAGCAAGAATGTCTACGAAGAAACATGCAATACATCATCAAAAAATAACAGAAGCAGTTCATAAAGAAGGAGGTAAAATATGTATGCAGATTTTGCATTCTGGGCGTTATGGGTATCATCCTTTTAATGTTGCTCCTTCTAATATAAAATCTCCAATAACACCTTTTAAACCATTTAAATTAACACAGTCAGGAATTGAAAGAACAATTCGTGATTTTGTAAACTGTGCAGAACTATCTAAAGTTGCTGGGTATGATGGGGTAGAGATTATGGGTTCAGAAGGTTATTTAATCAATCAGTTTATCGCGAAAAGAACCAATAAGAGAACCGATAATTATGGGGGAGAATACGAGAACAGAATGCGTTTACCAATTGAATTGGTAAAACAAACTCGTGAAGCTGTTGGTAAAGAATTCATCATTATCTACAGATTATCAATGTTAGATTTGGTAGAAAATGGAAGTTCTTGGGAAGAAGTAGTTCAGCTAGGAAAAGAAATTGAAAAAGCTGGGGCAACCATTATAAATACAGGTATTGGTTGGCATGAAGCAAGAATACCAACAATTGCAACCTCTGTGCCAAGAGGTGCATTTACGTGGGTTACAAAAAAAATGAAAGAAGAATTATCAATTCCATTGATTACTTCTAATAGAATAAATATGCCAGAAACTGCTGAGAAAATATTATCAGAAGGAGATGCAGATATGATTTCTATGGCGCGTCCTTTTTTGGCAGATCCAGAATGGGTAAACAAAGCCGAAGCAGAAAAAACAGATGAAATAAATACGTGTATTGGTTGTAATCAAGCGTGTTTAGATCATGTTTTTGAGCAAAAAGTAGCAAGTTGTTTGGTAAATCCAAGAGCTTGTCATGAAACAGAATTGAATTATAACACTACAGATAATCCTAAGAGAATAGCAGTAATTGGAGCAGGACCAGCTGGTTTAGCAGCGTCTACTATTGCAGCACAAAGAGGGCATGTTGTTACGTTGTTTGATAGTGAATCTGAAATTGGGGGACAATTTAATATAGCGAAACAGATTCCGGGTAAAGAAGAGTTTTATGAAACAATAAGGTACTTTAAAAAGCAAATCGAATTGCATAATGTTACCTTAAAATTAAATACTAGAGTCTCAATAGATGATGTCTTAAAAACAGATTTTGACGAAGTAATTTTAGCGACAGGAATTAAACCTAGAATGCCATCAATAAAAGGTATTGAACATGAGAAAGTCTTGAGCTATTTAGATGTTTTAAAACATAAAAAACATGTTGGTAAAAGAGTCGCTGTAATTGGAGCTGGGGGAATTGGTTTTGATGTTTCGGAATACTTAGCGCATGAAGGAGAAAGTACTTCTCAAAATATTGATGCTTGGTTAAAAGAATGGGGAATTGACAAAACGTTAACCGCTAGAAGTGGAATTGAAGGAGTTAAATATGAAATAGCACCATCACCTAGAGAGA
>Ga0307492_10001019_pt1 | contig 11682 bp, 9 predicted proteins | sample SI3LmetaG_FD_202365 | JGI IMG/M metagenome (GOLD analysis project Ga0307492, IMG submission 202365) | Sea-ice brine microbial communities from Beaufort Sea near Barrow, Alaska, United States - SI3L | ecosystem: Environmental > Aquatic > Marine > Coastal | place: USA: Alaska | collected 2017-05-06
GCCGAACCGAGCAACTATTAACCGGTGGTGAACGCTGCCGCTACAACATTCAACAGCGCCTGCCGATGGAGTCCTAACTTGGCCACTTTTCGTTTTTTTGCATATCTCGATCGTCTACGCTGGATCAAGCGCTGGGGTCTAAAACGCAACGTGATCGAAGAAAACGTTATGGAGCACAGTTGGCAGGTGGCCACCATTGCCCATGCTCTGGCGATCATCCGGTTTGAATTATTGCACAATCGGTCGACTGAATTCACTCCCGATGAGGTCGCCACGACCGCGCTCTATCACGATTGCAGCGAGATCATCACCGGTGATCTGCCATCGCCGATCAAGTATCACTCGAGCACCATCACCGATGCCTATAAGCGTATTGAGGATGAGGCAGAACATGAAATACTGTCTCTATTACCGGCAACCATGCAACCAAGTTACACTAAGTTTCTGCTCCATAAGGCCATTCATCCCGAGGTCGCCAGCCTAGTTAAGGCTGCCGATCTGATCAGCGCTTATCTGAAATGCCAGGGTGAGCTGCATGCCGGTAACAAGGAATTCTCCAGTGCGGCAAGCGATATCGAAAGCACGATCAGGCTGTTACAGATGGCAGAGGTGGATTATTTTATGTCTCATTTTGTCGGCTCCTATCAGCTCACGCTCGATGAGCTACTCAGCCAACACGACCCTAAGGCGGGACCGAGCTAAACGCTCGCGCGGGTATTCGGAATGGTAAGACCCAAACCGCCCAGGACAATAGTGGCCACCGTATCGGTTGCGTCTTGAAAATCCTGTTTATCGTATGCTTTTTTGCCCAGAGCCCAACAGACCTGCGTTGAGAAATCAGCATAATGTTGAGTGCTGCCCCAAATCAGGAAGATTAGATGGTGGGGATTGACCGGCTTCATCTTGCCGGCATCAATCCAACTCTGGATAACACTGGCGCGATCATCCAGCCAGATTTTCAAGTCTTTGGCTAAAAACTCTTCCAGGTGAGGTGCACCCTGTATTATTTCCATCGCGAATATTCGTGACGCCAGTGGGTGGCTGTAGGAGTAGGCGACCTTTGCCTCTATATAGCGGTATAAGGTTTCAGCTGGATCTGAGTCAACGCTGGCGTCACTAAAAGCCTGATTCCACATTTCCAGAATATCGGCTAATAGCGCGCCGTATAAACCAAACTTACTCTTAAAATAGTACAGAATATTCGACTTCGGCAAGGCCGCCCGATCGGCGATCGCATTGAGGGACGTACCCTTGTAACCGTTCTGGGCAAACTCAACTTCGGCGGCCTTAATAATATTAGCCTCATTTTGTTGACGAATACGACCGGCTTTGGTTCGGGTGCGAAAGGCGTCGTTCAGTCTTTGCTGTGCTGAGTCCAAAAGATGTTCCTGCAAAAGGGTTTTAGAGTAATAGGGGTGGTCATTGCGAGCATTGTTCTTTGGCCTGTTTTCTGGGGCCTATTTTCCGCTTCCGAAGCCGGCCCAGTTACAAAACCTGACCTACTGTACCATAAAATTTTCGCCCTCGGGTACGACTTTAGCCTTCATGGCTATGGTAACCAAAGATTAAAAATCGCGCCTCCGGTCTGCTCATCATTACTTAAGTTTATGAAACCTTTACGCTCTTCATTGGTATGCAACTTGGCAATTTCCTGGCAAAAATACAGCCCCAAGCCGGTAGCCCCGGACTGGAACGAGAGCTGTTCGGGTTGATCCAGCAAGGTCAACATGGCGTTAGGAAAGCCCCCGCCATCATCCGTCATGCGGATATTTAACCAGCCGTCGATCACCCCTATGTCAAAAATAAGCTGGCTTTTGGTGTAGCGGATACTGTTGGTAACAATGTTGCCGAGCAAGCCCTCAATCAGATTAGCATCCAAGTACCAGACGCACTCGTCGTCACCATCGGCAAAACGTATCGAGAGGGAAACACCCAGAGAGACCAGCATCTCGGTATAGCGCGAGGTCGCATCGATGACTACATCGGCGACCATCACGTCGGAGAAGTTCGGGCTGAAGGTACCCTGATCCAACTTATAAAAACCCAGCATATGCACCATGCCATTGTTGATGCGATTGCATTCGAGTTGAATAAGGCGAATTTCCTGTGCGCTGCCCGGATCCGAACCATGGAGGCGTTTAATGACATCGTTGAGCTGACTATCAATCAGGCCGAGCGAATTTTTCACATCATGGACCGTCGCGGCCATTATGGTTTGAATGTCCATAGGATCCCCTAAAGTTTTTCTAAATTTGCCAGTAGCTTTTGATAACGCTGATATTGATAGTGATCTTCCGAGAGATAGCTCAAACGCTTGATCGTGTCCAGGCACATTCCAATGACTGTGCGGTTTTTGCCGTCAATCTTCATCTGCACCAGATGCGATTGAACAAAATTCAAGATAATACCCGGGTGGCGCGGCGACAATGTTATCGCGCGTTCAAAGAGCTGGATCGATTCGCTGTATTGGTGGCGCCGATACAGATCAATCCCCTGACTATTAAGCTCCTTGGCTTCTTTACGCACACTGAGCGGTATTGGTTCTGCTTGCAAGGCGTTCAATACCCTGACGACCTGTGGCTGGTGTTTAAAACGCAGATTAAAGCGCCGAACCATCTCATCGCCATCATCAAAACGTTCAGCCTGATAAAAGGTTTCAGCCAAAAATACCGCCGTTTCTGGGATCAGCTCTTCGATAGAGTCAAAACTCTGGCTAAACAGTTCATTCAAACTGCGGACAAACCTCGCGTCGCTGCTGTCGTTCGATTTCTGAACCTGCAATGCCTTATTAAAAAGCCGGGCATTGTGGTCAGAGGCATAGCTGTCGATCATGCGTTTACTGGCGCTGGTGATTTCTTTTTGAATCTCTTTCTTGCGCACCTCATCACAGGAGCGGGCTTCATGCTGGAGATCTTTGATATAGGTTTGAAACCGACCGAGCGATTCATGCATGGTATCGGTAGCCAGATTTAATACATCTCTTTGGGCCTGATTAGCGCGCTGATAATTGAGGTTTTTTTGTGCGGCCTGCACCAGTTGTTGTTGCCGACCGATATTCCTGGGCGCGCGGCTAATCGCCTCCTCCAGCCAAAACTGTGCCTCTTCGTCTTTGTCCTGTTCTTGCAGAGCATCCACCAAGTAATCGTACGCGATCATCTCATTGGGATCGCGAACTAAAACAGCTTTTAAGCCCTGTTCAGCGCTGGCGTGCTTCTGTTGCAGCAATTCAATGCGATGTAAAGACGTCTGGGCCCAGCACTGATAGCGCTTACCCAATAGGCCATAGAGAAAGTTCTCCGCCTCAGTCAACTGATTCTGCTGAATAAGCGCTTCTACAAAATGTTTCTGTGCCGCACTGCGATAGCGTGGATGCTGATCATTTACCTGGCGTGAAATACGTGCCACCGCCGGCCAATCTTTCTGATCGAGCGACACCAGCAGCGGCAGTAGAATCTTGCGCCGTTCTAACCAGCGCATCATGCGGATCGATAGAACTTCCAGAGTAAAGGGCTTGGCCAAATAATCGTCGGGTTGGAACTCAAGGGCGCTGATCACTATGTCTCGGGCCGTTTCGCCGGTAATGAGCACAAAAATAGCTTCCTGTGCCAAGAGCTTGAGTCGACGCCACTCTTCTAGCAGGCGCATGCCATCCCGCCCTTTACCCAGATTGAAATCACACAGCACCAGGTCGTACTTGGCTTCCCGCATCAATTTGGTCGCAGAATTGCCATCGCCCGCTTCGTTGACGGTTTGAAAGCCCATATCCAATAACATCGTTTTAATGGATTTGCGGACATTGGCAAAGTCATCGATAACTAAGACTTTTTTATGTTTCAGATCGGAAAAATCCATAAAGGATCGAAATGCCTCTTCAGTTAACGCGCCCATGCCTAAATATAGACCAAAATTAACAAAACCCGCCTAGCAGCCGATAAGATACCAGAATTTGACGGGCAAGCCGCTAAATCATCTGAGCCTGCTACTCTGTATCGGCATTCAGTCCAGTTTGGTCTACGTCAGGGGGTTACTGCAAATGCGACTTATTTCGTTAGCACTGGTATTTTTTGTGTCCGGCTGGACCTTAGCGGCCGACGTGCTCGTTGTACCACTGTCCAGCGATGGTGCCGTTCAGGTAGATGGCCCAGAGGGTATTACACAGCAACCCATTGAGGCTTTGGTGGCGTTGGTCAACGCCCAGCAATGGTCCCTCGCTCGGCTGATGGCAGACGAGTTGACCGATCGATTCGAGGGGTTGCCGCGGTTTGATCTGTATTTGGGTCTATTAGAGATGGCCGAGGGGAAGTATGACCAGGCTATCTTCAGTTTTGAGCGGGTCCTGATCTTTTCCCCCGGTCAGCATCGTGCGCGCCTCGAGCTGGCCCGGGCCTATTACCTGAGCGCCAACTACCAGCGCGCCCGGGCCGAACTGGAACAGATCTTGGCATCGGGCCCACCAGCGGATGTTCGGCAAAATATCGATCGTCTGTTGGCGCGTATCGACAGCGCTGCCCGGCAGGCCGATAGTAAGTTCTCCTTCGGGGGCACCCTGCAAGGCGGCTGGGATGCCAATGCCAACGGCGGCGGCAACGCCGACGGGCAGCTCGATGCCAACCTGACGGGCCAGACCGCACTAGATACCCCTTCAAAAGCACTGGCCTCGGCCTATGTCCAGTGGATCTTGAGCGCTAATCACTTTACGCCCATTAGCCGCAGTGCCTCGAATCGGGTCAGTGTCGACTTAAGCGCCAAAGACTTTATTGCCCCGGAACTGGCCGATGCCAGCGCCCTAACGCTGGCCAATAGTCTTTTTAGCCAAGATGGACGCTGGCGCAGCCAAGTCCCGGTCAGTGTCCAATGGAGTTGGCTCGAAGGGCAACTCTGGCAAACCTCCCTGGACCTCAATCTGAGCCACCAATATAGGCTTTGGGGTCCGCTCTGGGCCGGCGTCAAGTTCGGCACGGTGGTGACTGTTGCCAGTGCCGCCGGTAATAGCTCCGGCGCCAATGATTTGGCAGGTCTGGTTTTTGACGCTCAAGAACGTGGACGGGTTCACACTTTTTCAACCGTCTATTTGCAGTCTATGCTTGCCGGGCAGGATGATGGTCACCTCGAGTGGCAGGGACTGGCCAACCGTTACCAGCTGGGCTGGCAAGGACCCTGGCAACTGCAGGGCAGCCTAGCCGTTGAGCACCAGTGGCGATATTACCAAGCTGATGATCTGTTTTTCACGCTAAATTCGGTTTCCACCGAACTCAAACGGCGTCAGGACCAGGTTATCAATCTGGATGTTCAGACCACCTGGTCTCCAACCGACTGGTTACAGACTCGAACCGCTCTCAGTTGGGAATGGGTCAACAGCAATATTAACGCCTATGGTAGCGATCGGCTAACGATCAGTCAGGCCATGAGCGTTCAGTTCTAAGGGGACACATCTATGACAATTAGATCCTGGCAGCTATACCTAGCGAGTGTCTTAATGGCCCTATCGGCAACTCAGGCTATCGCCAACGTCGGCACAGTCATCATTGCCAAGGGTGAGGTCTATGCCCTCGATACAGCGCAAAATCCGCGTGCATTGCAACGCCGATCCAATGTTCTGGAGGGCGATACACTGGTCACCGGCGCCAATGGTGAAGTCCAAATTCGCTTTAACGATAATGCAATCCTGGCATTACGCGCCGGCTCACGCCTGAAGATCAGCGCCTACCACCGTGCCGACGACCGACCCGAACAGGTTTTGATGGAACTGCTATCTGGCGGGTTTCGCACCATTACCGGAACCTTGGGCAAGAGCAACAAGGCGGCGTATCAGATTCGCACCCCACAAGCCAGCATCGGCATTCGCGGGACCAATTACGAGGCGGTCTTATCTGGCACTAACTTAGTCATTGGCGTCTATCAGGGCGGGGTCAGGCTGAACAACTCAATGGGCACCCTCGACCTGGGCCTGGACAGCCCATACAGCTTCGCGCAGGTCTCTGGGCCCCAGGCACAGATAGAGGGCCAGCTGGTGCCACCCAAGGCATTGTCGACGCCGCTGGCGACCTCATCGCTCGCCCCCGCCGATGCCAGCGTGGCCAGTGAACAGGAGCCCAGCGCTCAGATTCAGGGCAGTGATGCGGACCTACTGATCGACAATCTGTTTGCCGACCAAGCGCCGGCACCGACCCTATTACCCGATGCCCAGCCGCCAGCGCCAAACAGCATCCAATTGGCCCGTCAGAGTAACGCGACGGAGGTTGATATTGACCAATTCAGTGCTCAATTCGATTTGGCTGCGCTACAGGATGTGCGCTTGACCCAGGCGCAGATCCGCGCCCTGTCAGACGACCCCGACATCGGTTTGTTGGTCAGCAACGACCAGCCCACCGGCTACCGCGTTGCCCGCTACGAGCTAGCCACCTTTGTGCCACTAACGTTGAGCCAGGATGTCAGTTTTGACCTCAGTTTGGGCAATCTGACCTTTCCAATCACCGTCTCGCCAGCCAGTGGTGGCAATATCAACGCCCTGATCACCGACATCAACGCGGCGATCGAAAGTCAGATGGGTCAGATCAATGGGGTCCAGATTAGGCCGCCAATCTTCGTGATTGAAGAGAACGGCAGCCTGGTATTTAAAGGCATTAGCACTGCGGAGGGGCAATCCTTGGCGTTCAGCAATCTGTCCGGGGCCGATGTTCAAGCCTTTGTCACGGGCATAGGCCTGTGCGATAACCTCGCCACCGACTGCAGCGGCAGCTATACCAATGGTCTTGTCAGTATCGGTCAGGTCGGCCATGCGACGCGCTTTGGTTATCTGATCAAGGGGGGCGCAGGCCCGGTATTCGTCAACTTCGACAACAACAGTACCAGCGCCTTAAAAAATGGCTTTGTCAGCCCTGACAATGTGTTCCTCGGCAACGCCAACGCCACCCGCGACGACTTCAGCGGTGTCGATGTCAATGGCGACGGTGGCAATGACATCGAGTGGGGCCAATGGAACACCAGTGCTGCGAATCCAGCGCTACTGCTCAAGGATCCAACCAACCTCAACAGCGCCAGCAGCATTGCCGCGCCCTTCTACTACGTCAGCGCCATCCCGGCACCAGCGGCCAGTCGGGTCGGCGTCAAGACCTTTGGCGATGCCAGCCTGCCGCTTGATTCGGCGCTCTGGCATGCCAGCACCTCGACCGGCCAGATAGTCGACTTCTCCGCGCAACTGGCCGTTGATTTCGGCACCGCCGAGGCGGTCGGCAGCCTATCGCTGGCTAATGACGCCGCTGGCTGGTACTGGGACGTGACCTATAGCGGCCAGATTAAGGATGCCCAGTTTAGCAGCGACTATGGTTATGGCACGCTCGAAACGGCCACCGGCTTGCATGATGTGGCCGGTCAAGTCGATGGACTGTTCACCGGATCAGCCACCGGCCTAGGTTTTGTCGGCGGTTTCGGCCTGCAAACCACCGATGACCAACACAGTGCCCAGGGTATGTTTGTAATTAAAAACTAACCCTGCTATTCCGCTCTGAGGCCCCCATGGGGCCACGGCAGCGCATCGAGTTAGACCGAGAACTGGGCCAGCGAAGCCGCGCGTGAGCCTTTTTTGGCTTAATGCGTTGAGAATTAACGATCTTTTTCCTGCAAAGCACGAATAAAAGCCCATTTATTTGCTATTGTGCACACAGCCAACCATAACTGTGGAAATAAACATGTCTGAACGTCCTTCGTCTTTAGATAAAAACGATCTCATCGAATGTGGTCATGGCCGTCTATTTGGGCCGGGTAACGCCCAGTTGCCTATCGATAACATGCTGATGATGGATCGTATCCCGTTGATTACCTCTGAAGGCGGTGCTTACGGCAAGGGCATGATCCGCGCCGAACTTGATATCAATCCCGATCTGTGGTTTTTCCAATGTCATTTCCCCGGCGACCCGGTTATGCCTGGCTGTCTGGGCCTTGATGCGATGTGGCAGCTGGTCGGCTTCTATCTCGGCTGGCGGGGCAATCCTGGCAAGGGCCGAGCTTTGGGCGTGGGCGAGCTGACCTTCAAGGGTCAGATCATGCCCGATGCGAAAAAGGTCGTCTACAAGCTCGAAATTAAACGCATTATTGAGAGTCGTTTGGTGATGTGCATTGCCGACGGTATCGTCGAATGCGACGGTAAAGACATCTATTTTGCCAAAGACCTAAAAGTAGGCTTATTCAAGCCTGAACAGATGAAGTGAGGTGAATCTATGAAACGTGTAGTCGTCACAGGAATGGGCATAGTGTCGTGCATCGGCAATGATGTCGCGACGGTCACCGAATCGCTAAAAGAAGGTAAGTCGGGCATTCGTTTTAATCCGACCTATGCCGAACTGGGTATGCGCAGCCATGTCAGCGGCACACCCGATATTAACCTGGCCGATCACATCGATCGTAAAGCCATCCGTTTTATGGGTGATGCCGCCGGCTACGCCTATGTTGCCATGGCCCAGGCCATTGCGGACTCCGGACTCACTGATGCCCAGGTGTCCAATCCCCGTGCCGGCCTAATCGCCGGTTCCGGTGGTGCCGATTCTCAAAGCCAGACCGCAGCGGCCGATATACTGCGTGAAAAAGGCCTCAAGCGGGTCGGCCCTTATCGCGTTACCCAGACCATGGGTTCTACTGTGTCGGCCTGTCTGGCAACGCCGTTCCAGATCAAGGGCGTCAACTACTCCATCACCTCCGCATGCGCGACCAGTGCTCACTGCATCGGTAACGCGATGGAGCTGATTCAGTTGGGTAAGCAGGATGTCATGTTTGCCGGTGGTGGCGAAGCCGAACATTGGACCATGAGTTCATTATTCGATGCCATGGGCGCGCTGTCGACCCAATATAACGATAATCCAGAGCAGGCCAGCCGAGCCTATGATACCAAGCGAGATGGCTTTGTTATCGCCGGCGGCGGTGCCATGCTGGTGCTCGAAGAGCTCAGTCATGCTCAGGCGCGCGGAGCAAAAATCTATGGTGAACTGGTCGGTTATGGCGCTACCAGCGACGGCTACAACATGGTCGCACCGAGCGGTGAAGGTGCTATTCGCTGTATGCAAATGGCCCTAGAGCACGTTGAGAGTCCAATCGATTACATCAATGCCCACGGCACCAGCACGCCAGCCGGCGATGTCACCGAGTTGAAAGCGGTCCGCGAAGTCTTTGGTGCTAAGATGCCACCGATCGCTTCAACCAAATCGCTGACCGGACACAGCCTCGGTGCGACCGGTGCCCAGGAAGCCATCTATTCATTGATTATGATGCAGGAAAACTTTATTGCGGCCAGTAAGAACGTCGATGAATTGGATCCAGAAGCCGGCGACGGCATCAATGTAGTCACCCAACGCCTGGACAACGTCACCCTGAACAATGTGATGTCGAACAGCTTTGGCTTCGGTGGCACCAATGCCACACTGGTGTTTTCGCGCTTCAATGGCTAAACCCCAGGCGGTGCCTCACCTTTGAGGCACCGCCGATCTTTACCCCGCGCCATTGGTCCGACTCCAGCTGACAAATTTCAACCCTATTAATCTTGCGCCTGACTTTCCCCGCTGAGCTCGCTAAACTGTCCCCTTTGCCATACGGGAAATCAAGCTATGCCGCCAGCCTATGACATCCGCCCCTATCACCCGACTGATCAGATTCAACTTATTGATCTGTGGCAGCAGTGTGGCCTGTTGGTATCCTGGAATGACCCAGGCAAGGATATAGCCCGCAAACTTAAGGTAAATCCGGAACTGTTTTTGGTGGTCCTGGACGAGCAAGAGCTGATTGGCTCTGTGATGGGCGGTTATGATGGCCACCGCGGCTGGATAAACTTCCTCGCCGTGCACCCAAAGCACCAGCTAAAAGGCATAGGTCGAGCTCTAGTCCTGCGGGTCGAAACCCTATTAAGGGAACTGGGTTGCCCCAAGCTTAATCTGCAAATCCGCAGCGCCAACACTCAGGTTTGGGAATTCTATCGGGCCCTGGGTTATGGCGATGATAACGTCATCAGTATGGGTAAGCGATTAATTCAAGACGATTAGCCTACCTACTGGTCAAGCCAACAGCGCCGCAGGCAGCTGCCTCTGCTTAGCGAACGGATTGAATGCCGATGCGACAACGACATTGTATACGGCCGCACCGTCAAGACCGGATATCGATAGCGGCTAGGAGGTTTTAAAGCCTCGCGTGAGCTCGTGTAGAGACTCGGATTTATCTTGAATGGCGTGGCTGTGATGTACCAACAACTCAAAACTATCACTATTTTCGGCAAGACTCTTCGCAATGGTATCGGTATCGGTGGACATAAACGCAATTGTTTTGGCAATTTCATCTACTGCAGAACTCATTTCAGAGGTTGCATTTGAGTTACTGGTGATCAGTTGTTCTATGTTTTGAATACCCGCCAGCGCATCGTTGCTACCCTTTTGCATACTTTGCAACTCATTTTCTCCCTGCACTACCGCCAGATTCGCCTGCTCAGTTTCACGCTGAAAGGCATGAATTGTCTCGGTAATTTGGGCTGTCGCGGAAACGGTACTTTCGGCCAAAGAACGAACTTCATCGGCGACCACGGTAAACCCCCGGCCGGCCTCGCCAGCTCGAGCGGCTTCGATCGCCGCATTGAGAGCCAACAGATTGGTTTGCTTGGCCAGATTATTAATTATCTCAATAACCGAATCGATTTGTTTCGATTTTTCGGTGAGCTCATTGATAGACGCCTTAATATTATCCATGGCGCTCATGGTTGAATCAACATTTTCCGATAAAGCAGAAACCAGCTTAGTCCCGTTTCTCGATTCGTCGGCGGCCTGCACTGACCCGTCATTGACCGAGCGGGTATTTTCAGAAATGCTGTGCATCGTAACACTAATTTGTTCCGTCGCAGTCGCTAAGGAAGTCGTTTTGCTCATATTTTCTTGATTAGCAACAGAGGCACTATCAATTAGAGAGTTTACAACCTTAACTATGCCATTAAATTCTTGACTTGCGCCCTGGACATTAAAAATAACGGACGACAGATTGACGGCCATCTTATCCATCGACTCAGCCACCTTATCGATAGCATCGTGACGTTTGGAATTATATTTCTGACGCCGAGATAAATCGCCACCCTCAAGTAATGCTAGTTCGTGTTGTGCCTTACCAAGGGATGTAACAATATTAAAAATGACCCGCCACATGATCAAGACCATCGAAACACAAATACCTAAGGTCAAGATCAACAAAAACGCCAGCGTTTTGCTGGTCGAACGCTCAGATCTTTGCTGCATGATTTGAGTGGACTCAGACAATTGCTGTAGCAACCCGCTTAACTGTTGTGACAGCAACACATACTGCTGTTGTCCTGCCACCACAAATAAGCCTAATTCTTGGTAACTCTGAGCAAGGACATCAGAATTGTTTTCGAAAATATCAAAGTCTGCATAGTACTCATCCTCAATATCGAAGTCGTCAAGCTCTGCACGAAAACTAATAAATGCATCTCTCAACTTTTCCGCATTGAGGTCCGAAGGGCTGATTATAAAATCATCTTGAGCGTTCAATATTCTATTTCTACTTTCTTTAAACATGGAAAACTGAAACATTCTAACTTCTTCGAAAGTCTTTTCAGATATGGCTAAATCACTATATTGACCCGGAGCGCCAACACCACCAATAGTTTCTAGCAACTGCAGTCGCTGAACCAATATCTGCTGA
>Ga0307492_10001020_pt1 | contig 11681 bp, 7 predicted proteins | sample SI3LmetaG_FD_202365 | JGI IMG/M metagenome (GOLD analysis project Ga0307492, IMG submission 202365) | Sea-ice brine microbial communities from Beaufort Sea near Barrow, Alaska, United States - SI3L | ecosystem: Environmental > Aquatic > Marine > Coastal | place: USA: Alaska | collected 2017-05-06
ATTTTATTGGCGCTTTGAGTGCCAATATGTTGAACAGATAATACCACTGCTCGTAGAACATAGATTGTAATAATCAGGTTATGTTTCATTTACTTATTATTAGGCGCGCATGGCTCAAGCGACTCATGAGAAGTTACAATCCCCCCCCTGCACACCGGAGTTTTATCTAACGAAAATACAAACTGCACAATTCTATTTTTAACGCGTGTTACCTAGAGAAAATTGCCATGATGAACTTATGATGCCAAGTTTAAAGAGTCTTATGCAAATGAAAGAAGACTCTTTTTCATTTGATGATTAGGGTATTGCTTTGCTGATAAAACAACAAAAATCAGAGGTAATAGAGGTTAACTCAATGATGAAAAATAACGTTGACTACATTATTGTAAAAGCCGGGTCAGCGGGCTGTGTATTCCTAAAGTTGGGTGTCCGGTGGCATTTAACCCCAACAGAACTCTTTGGCGCATGTTTGTCACAACCTAGCGGTTTTGCTAATACAAACAGTAGCTTGCATTGATGACAATGTTTTTACTGGCACTTATATTGTGAGTAATTTTTTATAAAATGGCCATTTCTTTGTATAAAGACTAAGCCACACTAATTAGGGTAATAAATATATTCATCACCTTTTTCCCAGCCTTGTGCATCGATTTTATCAATATTAACTGGTATTTCTAAAATTGATTCCCAGCGAGGAGGGATGACTTCACTGTTAAACTGTGCCAGTTTTGCTTTTAGTTCCGCTACTTTTCCAGGGTTTTTTTCGGCTAAGTTAGTGGTTTCGCCCTTGTCTTCCTTCAAATTGTATAACCAGGTTTTATTGGGACGAGATGCCACTTGTAGTTTCCAGCCATCTGATAACGCTGCCTGATAATGTCCATGCTTCCAAAATAATGCCTCATGGATCACACCCGAAGTTTCCCCCTTAGCATGAGGCAATAAATTTTTACCATCAATCTTGCGATCACTCGGCAGTTGTGCGCCCGCGGCTGCAGCAATGGTGCTGTAAATATCGGTGTGGTGCACCGCTTCGGATACCTCGATACCTTTTCCTAACTGTGCAGGCCACTTAACAAAAAACGGAGTACGAATACCGCCTTCGAAAAACGTAATTTTCCAGCCTCGGTAGGGGTCATTCACACCCGCCACATCAATTTGATTAGTACCACCGTTGTCTGAAACAAAAATAATCAATGTATTATCTTCTAAGCCGTTATCTTTTAACGCTTGGGTCACACGGCCCACACTACGATCAAGTGATTTTATCATGGCCGCATAAACACGAGTGGTATGATCTTTTATATGTGACAAGGCATCATAATCTGAACGCAAGGCTTGTATTGGCGCATGTGGCGCCCAGTGGGCAAGGTTTAAATAAAATGGGCGGTCTTTATTAGTTTCAATAAATTTAACAGCTTCATCCGTATAATAATCTGTGATGTACCCATTGGGTTTGAAGTAGTCTAGGCCGTTAAAACTCGCGGCGTGACGAAAATAACTCCATTGAAATTGGTTGTAAGCATTTTTCTCTTGTAAAGCACCCACTGAGTTAGGGTCATCTGCCGGAAGATACATACCACTGGCCATTAGCAGCGCATCATCAAACCCTTGGTCATGGGGCAGCATGCCTTTACCTCGGCCCAAATGCCATTTACCAATGTGGCCCGTTTGATAGCCTTGCTGCTTTAGTATCTCAGCAATGGTAATTTCAGATGCTGGCATGCCTAATTCTTCAAACGGCAGTCGATCATTTTCGTTACCAAATATTATTTCTGGTTGATTTTCTTCTTTCTCAGATAACACGCTTACGGCTTTGGACATTCCACTAGGAACCGGTGTAGATTCAAACCCAAAACGTGAGCCATAGCGACCCGTCATGATCGCAGCCCGAGAGGGTGCGCAGGTGCCATCAGCGGTATAACCTTGTGTAAAGTTCACTCCATTTTGCGCTAATTCGTTTATGTTAGGAGTCGGTAATGCACCGTTATCTAATCCGCCGCCATTTAACGTGATGTCGTTCCAGCCAAGATCGTCGGCAATAATTAATATAATATTAGGCTTGCTGGTCTTGGTTTTGATGCCATCCGCTTGAGGCTTGCTCCATTGAATTTCATGATATTCAGCAATAGGGTTCTTTAAATCATTCACGATGCCCGGTAAATGAAGAATGAGATCTTTTTTAAATATAAAAAAACAAGTAATAGTGATGACAATCAATATCCCCAGGATTTTCAATAACTTCATGGCTTAATTTCCTTAATTTTGTCTTTCAAACAAGACCTGCAAAATACATTTTAAAACAGTTTATGCTTTACTGGTGTTAAAGCTGTTTTTTAAATCGATAAATGAAATAAAAACCCAATACCGTCAGCAAGGTGAGCATTAGGGTGAATAATTCTGTACCTATGATTTTTTTCACACCATTTAAAACCAATTGTCGCTGTTGGTTATATCCAGCAGGTAAAGGCTGGATGTGATGTAGTTTTTCATATTCTGCATATAAGACTTTCATATTTTCAAAGTGCTCTGGTCGGATATTTTTAAGATCTTGGGTTTCTCCTGGATCAGCAGCAATATTATATAAATGCCACTGGTTATCACCCACAGGTCCGGTGTTGTACATGATTTTATAATCCCCTTGGAACAACGCTTTGTTGCCAGCCACTTCATATCCGATAGTTTCTTCAGGGCCATAGATATACTCGCTATTACCACTTAACATGGGTAATAGACTTCTTCCACCCATGGCTTCAATACGTCTACCGCCGTATCGATTTTCTGGATGCTTCACATTGGTTAATTCTAATATTGTGGGCGTGATATCCATCACATACGTGAGTGCATCTTCATAGGTATTATGTTGCATTTTATATTTAGATAATGGTGCGCCTGAAATAATCATGGGCACGCGCATGCCTCCTTCACCGGCGTAAAACTTATAGTACGAAAGGGGAGACGCTGCTGCACTGGCAAAGCTTGGGCCAATGGAATTAAAACTGCCTTTTTCCCCAAGGGTTGTGTAATCATTGTTATACCCGGTTAAGCCTAGGCCCAATTGGGTGGCTATACTCAGGGGTGTATCACTGCCACTGGCTTCACTGCCATTATCCGAAGTGAATATGAAAATGGTATTGTCATATTGATTGATGTGTTTTAAATGCGTAATTAGACGACCAATATGAAAATCCATGGCTTCTACCATGCCCGCATAAACCGCCATGCGTTTTGCATGATATTGTTTTTCATCTTCTGAAAAACTGTCCCAGTCCGAACTGGTATCCATTTCGTTCATAAGACTATCTATAGGCACAACACCAAGTTTTTTTGCTTGTTCTTGACGCTGGCGTCTAAGCTCTTTCCAGCCATCTTGATACACTTTGGTATAGCGTTCAGTAAATGATTTTGGTGCTTGCACGGGGATGTGTACCGCTAAAAATGGCACGTAAGCAAAAAATGGTTTTTGGTCTTGGATATTTGAGTCGATAAATTCAATGGTTTTATCGATTAATAATTCAGATGAATAAAAGTCTTTTGGCATCATGGCGGCTTCACCATCTTGCGTCCAATTCGCCTGATTATAAAGGGGTAAATAGGGCTTGGCTTGCCAGTTGTCTGAGCCAGTATCGGCCATGGAAAGTGTACGTTCAAAACCCCGATTAAACGGTAATTGATGAGACTGTTTTCCTAAATGCCATTTTCCTGCCATATAGGTGTGATAACCAGCGTCGTACAAAAGGCTGGCCACCGTCACCACATTGGTATCTAACTCCCCTTGATAGTTCGAGTGTTTTTTCTGTTGCGGGGGAATCGCTTCTGGAATATTCGGCACACCATTAATATGGCTATCTACACCGGTTAACAGCATTGCGCGAGAAGGTGCGCAACTGGCTGAGGTATGATAGTTAGTAAAACTAACACCGGTTGCTGCCAATTCGTTGATGGATGGGGTACGAATTTCACCTCCATAGGGTTGCGTATCTGAGAAGCCTAAATCGTCTGCCAATATCAAAACCACGTTGGGTTGTTTGGCCGCCAATACCCAGCCATGCATCAGCATCAACGCACAAGCTAAACCTGCTGATTTAGACATATTCACCTTCACTTTCACTTTCATGTTTATGTTTTCTTTGCATCCATTTTTTTACAGGCAACAAACAACAACCCTGAAAAGAGCAATTCAACAAGGATCATAGGGATAGCTAAGCCAGCATCATGAAATAACCAAGAAATAACACGAATAACGGCAATGGATACTAATAATAAAATCGGTGCTTGAAACCACGTTTTGTTTTCACTGATAAGACCAAATAAGATCATCACTCCCATGCCTAAAAATAAACCTCCTAAATCACCGATTTGAGAACTTAATGCCATGCCATCTAACAACGGCATGGATTGGGCCTGGGCAGCCGCCGCTGGATTGATAATCCAGCGCAGTCCCATAAAGACAAAAAGGACAGCAGGAAGACAGATAAATATTTTAAGTACTTTGGACACAGCACGCTCCTCTGAGGTGACATTAGCAATCAAGCTGATTGCCTTGCATTTATATTGGCATATTAAATGTCAAAATAAACCAATTGCAATAGCTCGTCAACATCGGACTATTAAAGAATCAGGCAATCGCATTAAAAATAGCTTGACACCGCATCCTGATTTTATCTATTACTTCGCTTTAAACGCTGTAAAGCAAGGGGCAGCGTAAAGAAGAGCGTGAATGCTAATTATTAATCGCAGTATGACTGCCGGCCCCTAATATAGCCTATAGGTAAAATAAAACGTCATAATTTAAAACCAGCCCCTCCTACTGTTGTGCAAACCAGTTTTGAAGATTGCTTTTATTTATGGTGGTGATTGTGTATATTTTGAATCATATCCCTGAGCCTAAACCTTCGGGCAGCATTCGCTCTACAAATGTGCTGTCCTGCCGATTTGTCGATGCACGCTATAACCTCGCATCAGTGCACTGCTCTCAGGTTTCAATGTCGATGTTAAAAATCCGTCAGATTAACTCTGGGCGGGCACCAGCGCCGCTAGTAACATGAGCGAATAGCCTGTCAGTAGTTTTATATTGTTTCTCTCGATTGCAATGATGACGTGGCCTTTAGTTCGACCATAGCGATGTTCAAACTAATAAGACGATATACTCAGCAAAAATCTTAGTACCTAAGCCCATTACTTATCAGCAGCATGGTTTAGCCATCAAAGCGGGGCTTATACCCACTCCCTCTTTTTGCAATAATCTATTTTGCAATTTTGTGCATACAAGTGAGAGTATAGAGACAGTTCAGCTAATTAGAATTACTTATGCGATTGATATATATAAATAAAATCCCTTTAATATTATACTTACAGCTAGTGGCTAGTTTCTTATTAGGGGGCTATTCTGCCCCTGCAGCTACCGAAACAGCCTGTATAGATTGCCATAGCACAATAACAGGACGTTGGTTGCAGTCGGATCATGCCAAAGCGATGGCCCTCGCCACTAAGCAAACAGTATTGGGAAACTTCAACAATACTGAAGTGCTTCATTACTCAGAAAAAGCCCGCTTTTTTACTGAAAATGAGCAGTTTTGGGTGGAGATAGGCCAAACCGACACACCCACCCGCTTCAGGGTTGAGTACACCTTTGGTCACTATCCTTTACAACAATATCTGGTAAAAATAGGATCGGGCAAAATTCAAGTATTACCTTTTAGTTGGGATGCTCGCCCGCTTAATGAAGGAGGGCAACGTTGGTATCATGTATATGAAAACGAAGAGATCAAAACAGCAGATAGATTGCATTGGCAGCAACCCTTACAAAACTGGAATGGCATGTGCGCCGATTGTCATTCTGATGGTTTAAAGCGAGATTATGCATCTGATAGCGACACCTTCGACACCAAGTTTGATAATATTAATGTGGGATGTGTATCCTGCCATGGTGAGATGCCTAAGCATTCTAATGCTTCACCAGCCGAGGCAATAAGCGAAAATGACCTTACAGCAAAGGGATTTTGGCAGCGGGAACTACAGCGAAAAACTGCCACATGGCAAGGGCCTGCGCGAGACAATTCCTTTATGGATAGTTGTTTTGCCTGTCATGCCTTACGTGCACCATTGACAGATGGTTTCACTGCCGACAAAGCTTTTCTTGATCAATTTTCACCCCAACTTTTACTGGCACCCATGTACCATGCGGACGGGCAAATAAAAGAAGAAGTGTATGTCTACGGTTCATTCTTACAAAGTAAGATGTTTGCAGATGGCGTAAATTGTTTAGACTGCCACGATAGCCACACATTGAAACTAAAAGTTCAGGGAAATGGACTGTGTTTGCAGTGTCATTCGGCTGACACCTTCAATGTTGAATCACACCTCCACCATCAACCAGACAGCGAAGGCGCACAGTGTGTCAATTGTCACATGCCGACGCAAACTTACATGGGCGTTGATAAACGCCGTGATCACAGTTTCAAGATACCTCGGCCCCAACTATCGGCAACCTTTGATACGCCTAATGCATGCACCCAGTGTCATAGTGAACAAACTAATAAATGGGCCAGTGAACACCTAAAAAAGTGGTTTGGTGAACCGTCAACCTTATCTTTGAATCAACATAGTTTTTACCAACTTATGAGTGGCCAGTCCATTAACCTTTCTGAATTTAAAGGGGTCGTCAACGATAAAAGTATCCCGGTTATTTCCAGAGCAAGCGCGGTGCAAATGATCAATCTCAGCGGTGTCGTGCTAGAGGAAAACACCTTATCGCCATTGATTAACTCAGATCATGCTTTAATTAGAGTCAGTGCGGCTCAGGCAGCGAGTGCAGCAAGTTCTCAGTTAAAAATAAAGATATTGTCACCATTATTACGGGATAAATACAAGGCGGTGAGAATGGCCGCCGCCCGCAGCATGTTGGGCATAACACTGCCTGAGGATATAAAAACGAATTTCAACCCTGCTTTTGCCGAACTCATGAGCGCCCAACAGGTGAATAGCTGGCGGGGTGAAGGCAGAGCTAACAGCGCAATGATTGCATTGGAATTGAACCAGTCAGAGCAGGCGATTGCTGAACTGACTCAGGCAATACAAATTGATCCTTACTTTGAGGGAAGCTATTTAGGTCTGTCTGAAATTTATCGACAGCAAAATAATTCAGTAAAACTTGAGATATTATTTAAGCAGGCTCTGAGCGTTTTACCACTATCCGCAGCAATTCACTATGCACAAGCCCTGTATTTAGTCAGGAAACAACAACACCCGGTTGCACTGGCATCATTTAAAAAAGCCTATGACTTGTTGCCGCAAAATAACCAATATGCCTATGCCTACATCCTGTCAATGGATGGACAAGGGCAATCAAAGAAAGCCCTGAGCACCCTAAAAATGATTATCAAACGCTATGCCGACAAACAAAACTTGCTGGAACTCGGTGTTTATTTAGCCCAAAAGCATCAAGACAAGCGTGCGTATCAGTTTTTCACTCAACAGCTGCGATAATTACCCAGTAATATAAAACCTAAAAAGACTATGGGGCTCCCGATTTTAGTGGTGGTCGTGAACGCCCTGATTGACTTGCGATAGCTGAGCAAGGCTTTGTCCGTAGGCATTCAACTCCTTGCTCGCAGGTCATTCAATGTTCTGGATATTGAGCCGATGTGAAGAAATCCTCACCGCTTGAGCAACTGAATCGACAGCCTTACCGGCTCTGCAACCAGCTGTGAAAGTTAGGTGGATTCACTACTACCATCTTCATTTATAAGCAAAGGGCTGCTTACGCCCAAACAGCAGGCTAAAGGTCTGCCACATAAATTTGACGTGGATAAACAAACGGCATTTATCGAGCACTATGAACAGTTAAAATGGACCCTGAGGGAGAATGAGCCTTTGTTATTCATGGATGCTGTGCATCCGACTCAGGCCACGAAAATAACGTCAGGATGGATAATAAAAGGCGTGGATAAACCGATTAAAACCACCGGCATCCGCATGCACCAATATTGTAGGTGCCATCAGACGGGGCATTTAGAGGACGCGGTGATTGAGCAATATGATAAGACCGTTAATGAGGAATCGATTGTGGACTTTCTCAGTAAAATGCCGGATGTTTATCGTACAAGTGGCACTATCCATCTAGTGTTGGATAGTGCGGAGTATCATCGTTCAGGTTTGGTGATAGAGGCAGCAAAAAACGGGATATCACCTTACACTTTTTACCGCCTTATAGTCCCAATTTAAAACCTAATGATGACAGCTGCGTCTGAGTAAAAACAGATTTAAAATGGCTAAAACCTCCAAACATCCATACGAGATTGCCAGCCGACTTACCATGAAATTTAATTATTCCAGTTAAATTTTTTACATGTTTCTTCTCGTTGCTAAGGCCAGAAGCCAGTTTTTTAACTTGGCAACAGGCATTCAGAACGAATAAAGATTGCCTCCAGTATATGAATGGTTGCCTTGGGTTCATATCGTCATAGGTAATTTGAAAACGTTTTTGATGGCCACGTTTCATGGAGTTACGGGTAACTACTTACAAGAATACTTGAATCAGTTTTGTTATCGGTATAATCGCCGTTTTATGGAAAAAAACACCTAACAGGTTGTTAAACTTGGCAATTATTCATACTCATTTAAAATCAACCTGAGTCAAATTGAGAAGCATGTAAGTTAATTGGTCGGTGGCAGAGGTTAAAGCCAAATTATTTCATGGCTCAGACTCCGTGAAAATCAGCTATGAATTTGATGGTAAAGGTTTTGACTATACCTGTTCTGAACTGGATGATTTGGCGAGTAAATATGGGGGTGAAGAGGTGTGATATATCTACCGTAACTGCTCTGATAATGCTGAGTCAAGCAAATATTACAAAAGTGAGTCAGCACTCTAATTAACGTTTCCACTAACTCAGTACGATCAAATCTGATAGTCGCCTATGAGCCAGAAGGATACCTTGACGAGTCTTGCTACCTGTGTAAATCAGCGTCTCTGCCTCCGCAGATTCTAGGTGAAAAGAGTCCACAGATCTTGGGAAAGAGCACTGTTGAATAGATCAGGGATGTCGTTTATTATACATACATTTAATCGGTTAAATTTTTTCCATTAGCGCCACAAATAATTTTGTGTTTGTAATATATACAGATTAATAAGTGAGTATAATTGATAAAGATAACGGGTCTATCAATACATGACTGAGGAACCCTCATGAAAAAAAATATTTATATTTTTTCTGCTGTTTTTATAATCTCATCTTGTGGCGGTGGCGAAACTAATGTTGCTCCGACTACTCCAGCTCCATCAGTAAATTTTTCTTCTTCATCAACCAGCGTTCAAATTAACACAGATATTACATTAATCTGGTCCTCAACTAACGCAGATTCATGTTCTGCATCAGGCTCTTGGAGTGGAACTAAGGCAACCTCTGGAGAGGAAATGATTTTTGAGTCTTCCTCTGGTTCAAAAACATATACATTAACTTGTGCTGGTTCTGGAGGATCTAAGTCTGAAAATATTGATGTTGATATTACCAATCAAGTCGTTGGAAAAATAAACACTTGGTATGGCACTAAAACACCATCATATCTAGCTAGCCCACCAGAATCTTACATATTATTTGACCCCTCTGATAACTTAAACATTCAAGGTCAACTTGAAGGCCTACAACACGAACCTACTGATGCACCAGGCGCTGGGAAATTAATATTTAATCGAGTGTATCGCGCTTTTAAGCACGGGCTGCAATGGGGTGAACAATTTGGAGTTTTTGGTTCTTGGTTGGGATCGTATGGGGCAAATTCAATTGAGGGTGGGCTTTGGGTAAATCCAAAGACAGCTGGACCTTATTACTACCCTACATTGCACCTAGCAGGAGTTGGAGATACATACCATGCTTGTAGCGATGTTCAAATGGGTAGTGGTCTGTACGAAAGAATCATAGGTGATAAATGGCTGAATATGATTCAAATTTCCAATAAAGTTCTGACTATACCTGGAAGTAATATTGGATTTGATATGGAGCAAGATCCATATGTTGAAGATAATGGTATTTGGGTTGGTTGGGGTTGGTCATACTTAAACCTAGATCACCCAAGAGGTTATAAATTTTGGATGAGCGTTATAGAATCTTATGATTATCAAGGACCAATTAATGGCTATATACCTGAGTATTTTAATTGGGTTGATCCTGAAAAAGTAAATGATGGTAGATATGCAGAAACACTCGCAGAATATGGAAGTAACTATGGGACATTTGCCACAAAAGGCTCAAACGAGAACTATGGAAATGGCAATGAAAATTATGTTAATGGCTTACTAAGGGTTGAAGAAGATCTTTTTTACGTGCCTTTACCCAATCTACCGATTCACAAAGAAAGGGAGTATTTAGTCGCTCATCCTCAAAATATTTCTCAATCTGCTATGGAAAATTATTCTGCTTCAATAAAGAATAACACCTTAGAAGTGACTTTAATTAATTCTTCAAATAAAAGATTTGATAGTATTTATGAAAGCAGTCATAACCAACTTAAGATTACTGAACAGATTGATGGAGAAGAACATCGCTATTTCGTCAAGCCTCCTTATCAAATGGGTTTTGAAAATAATCTAGGTTATGTTCAATGGGACGAAGATTCGAAACAAACTCAAATAGATCAAAATGGGTATGGATATATCAGAAAACTTGATGCTAAATGGGTTGTTGAAGAGGGAGCAAGCGATGAGTTTAAAAATCATCCAAATCAGTATCAGACAGAGTTAGTTAATTCCCCAGACAACATCATTAGGGCTCCCAAGAAAAACTACGAATTCTTTAGTTACAAAGAACGCGATACATCAAATGAAGAGTTCACAAATTGGGCCATAGGTAGTAAAACCAGATATCAAAAAAATCTACAAAATGGTGCCATTGTTACTTATGTTTGGTTTAAATTTATTGATCAACCAGCAATGCTTTCAGCAAAACAAAATCATCCAGAAACGTATACAGATGAATATTTAAATAATCTGCAAACATATATAGAAAGATTTCATACACTAATAAACAGTAATTCCAAGCAAAATCCTAGTGAACCAGTTTTTATTAATTATAAAGGAGCTAACAATCCTGATAATAAAGATCCCCACTTATCAAAAATTGATCCCGGCCAATTGGCTGATGCCGTTAGCGGTTTTGAAATCGGTTATGTGCCAGTAGTAATAAGTGTATATCACCCTGAAGAATATAGTGAAAATGGCATAGGTTTAGAAAGTGAACCACACCCAGACTGCAATAATGCAGATTGGACAGATACCTATCACCCTGATATTTGATCATTAAAGTTCTACGTTAAATATAAATAGATGAATTTTTTATGTTTGGACTATTCTTCATAGAAACCTAACGCCCCAATATGCCGACGAAACAAGCGCAGCGAGTTAAGGCCGGTATAATTGGTTTGTTGAAGATAGGGGGTCAAGTTATACCATTCCATCTTAATTACTGCCCACCTTTACCCAATCCCTTGGATCTGTATTTAGTATCCTTAGTGGGTCGCTACTATAATCTTTCCAGGCAGATGTACGAACTACAAAGATTTTGTCATTTAATATTTCTTTCCTCTGTGAAGCGCAGCGCTCTTTGGCCTCTGTGGTGAAAAAAAGATAGGGAAAAGATAGGGGGTCAAGTTACTTGATTAATGAGACTCTGAACCTGCGGGTGCAG
>Ga0307492_10001021_pt1 | contig 11679 bp, 10 predicted proteins | sample SI3LmetaG_FD_202365 | JGI IMG/M metagenome (GOLD analysis project Ga0307492, IMG submission 202365) | Sea-ice brine microbial communities from Beaufort Sea near Barrow, Alaska, United States - SI3L | ecosystem: Environmental > Aquatic > Marine > Coastal | place: USA: Alaska | collected 2017-05-06
TGTCGACGGAGCTGTTGTCAGTTGAGTCGACGCGCCCGCCAGGGAAGCAGATATGGCCGGCGAAGCGGATGCGGGGGTGACGACGAGTGACGATAATGGTTGGGCCGCTCGCATGGTTAACAACGGGTAGCAGCACGGCGGAGTCTTTGGCGGCGTTGCGTACGTGTTGGGGGACGGGGTTTTCGACGTGGGGATTGCGTAACTCGGCTGGGGACATGTCTTGACGCGCAGAAAAGTAAGCTCTGATTTGATCGAGGTCGGGCGCCAATGCGCGATGTCGGAGTACTTTTGACTGTTGCGCCTGAGCTTGTTCGGGATCTTGGGATTGCACTGTTTTATCGCCTAGTTTGGTTGTGAACTATCTAATGTCAAAGTGAGTCGTGAAAAATGCGTTGTGGTAAGCGGCTGGTTACCTATCGATGCGTCTTGAGTACGGCGTCATCTATCCGGTGGATCCCGACATCCGTTATATATTGCTTGAAAGCTGGGTCGTACCAAGCAAGGTAGTCATCGGCCACCTCACTGACATTGATTTTAGCGAGGGCACGGCGAGCCATATAAGGTAGGAACTTGGGGCGCACAACACTGCCCGTGTGGATGTCGGTGTCGATATGAGTTATCAGCACGTTGTCTGGTGGGCCGTAGCCCACCTTTGCTAGGAAGAGATTCATTGAGACTGCTCTCATTGAGACAGCCCTATCTATAGCGCTGCACGGAGCCGCACCCTGCTTAGCCTTGCGCCAGAGAAAAGACGCCATCGGCATTGACGTCGGCAGCCAGGCCGCAAAACTCGCGGCGAGTCATATCATCAATCAACGCCCGGTCTTCCGTGTTGGCCCAAACACGCTCACCGGCTGGCGTTAAGCCGGCGATATTGCCCGTCGCTGGACCGTCGGCGCCATACATCACGGCATAAGACTCGATCGTAATGGGCCCGGCATAGTCTGCCAGACATTCTCGGCGTGGCGTGGCGTCGACAGCAGCTTGCACATCTTCATGCTGGAAGTCTATCTCTGGAGGCGTTGTTGAATATAAGCCAAAGGCATGCTTGGTGAGGTAGCCACCATTAGCCGTGATCATGCCTTTTTGGCCTGGCGCGGCGCGCAGTAACTCAACCATTCGGGCGATGCTGTGCATCACGTAGTTATTCAGGGGGCCGCCGCCAAAGGTCAGACCACCGGTGACCGTCAGGGGTTTGCTGGCATCCAGGCCTAGCTCGTTAATAGCCACTTGTACGGCAGAGGGAAAACAGCTGTAGACATCGAGCAAATCTATATCGCTGACCTGCAAGCCGGCAAGCTCCAGTAGGCGTTTACCGGCGATACGGATAGCAGGTGACGAGTACAGGTTGTCGCGATTCGACACAAAGTAATGATCATGAGCATCGGTACCGGCCCAGGGGTAGACCCATTGACTCTCATCAATGTTCAGCTCGCGGGCCTTGGCCACCGAGCACATGATCAGCGCGGCACCCATGTCGACAGCGCTATTGGAGTTCATCAGCTTGGGGTAAGGATAACTGATCATGCGATTCGATGGCGCTGGGGTACGAATGGTCTCGGCGTCGACGGGCGTCTTAATCCAGGCGTGCGGGTTATCCGATGCCACCTTACTGAAGCCAGCCCAGAGCTCGGATATTCGTTTGAGGTGGGCATCGAGGGCTTCACCCTTGCGATACCGCAGCGCATTTTCAAACATGGGATACAATTGGATGGGCATACGAATACCCCGCGCCACCTCTGCTTCGGCAGACATGGGCGCCTCCTCACCCATCATCCGTGAATAGTCACCAGAGGTTTCTGTCACGGGCAATTGAATCCCCGCCTTACGCGCCTTTGCTTGGCTGTTCCCGTTCTCGGCGCCCGTTATCACAATCAATGATTTGTCGCCATTGAGGATATCCAGCGCCGACTGATTAACAACGGTCTGCACCATGTTTCCGCCGAAGCATGAGCCGACTGTTTCTGCATCAGGCACACCAATTTTTTCAGCGACATAACCCGCTGGCTGCTTGTAGCGCCAAATGCCCCGGATCACCCGTACTGATTCCACCGCTGCAAGCAAACCCTCATTGCCAGTGTCGCGAGCGGCCTGGCGCACTGCGTCGACCATCATATCGATGGGCTGCTGGCCAGCCAACGGATCGGCGGGCCGCTGTTCAACTTGTGCCACGCCTATGATCACGGGAGTGTTGGGGTTCATCATTGATAGCTGCTCCTAATCTCTAAATAAAAAGTTCTAAATAAAAAGTTCTGAATAAAACGTGTTGAGTGAAATTATCCCCATCGAGACGATCGCTATTCTGCCACAGTATGCAAACCAATGAGAATGTGGTTTGCTTAACCCATGCCTAGTCCTTTAAAAATCGCGATCACGCCTTGGTCTATAAGCCCGACCGGCCATGCAGATGAGCTGGTGGCTCAGGCTGAGATCGCCGAGTCGCTGGGATTTCACTCGTTTTGGTTGCCGGAGAATCACTTTGGCGATGCCCGCGCCATGCCCTCACCCCTGACACTGCTGGCGGCCGTAGCAGCCCGTACTCGGCACATATTATTAGGCACGACGTCTTACTTGCTGCCTATCCGGCATCCGTTACAGGCGGCAGAGGAAGTGGCTGTCGTCGATCGTTTATCCGGCGGCAGAATCATTCTCGGTGTGGGCCGAGGCGCACACCCCGCCATGTTTGACGCCTTCGCTGTGCCGGCCAAGCAAAAGCGCCAATTGTTCGAGCGTCACCTCGACATCATGCGCCGCGCCTGGCGGGGAGAACCTATTTCGGTCGACAGCGAAACGCCTATCAGACTGGCACCGCTACCCGTGCAACAACCACACCCGCCTATCTGGGTAGCGGCCTTCGGGCCGCTGGCCTTAAAACAGGCAGGCACACTAGGGCTGCCATATCTGGCATCGCCTATTGAGACCCTTGAAACATTGCAACAAAACTATGCCCGCCATCAGCACTTTGTGCAGGCCGCGGGCTTTGCGCCGCTGGCTACGATTCCAGTCATGCGTACGATATTCGTCACGGAGCGCGCCGCGACCCGGCGCCAGGTGATAGCAGCGGTTACGGCTATGACCCCTCACAGTATGAGGTCATCACAGGCCAACATTGCTGACTGGACACTAATTGGCAGCGCCGCTTATGTGCGAGATAGGCTCGCCGAGTACCGGGACACGCTGGGCCTAACACACGTGATCGCCCGCGGCAGGATTGAAGGGGTCACCGACGCCGCGTGGCGCAAGAGCTTGAAAACACTGGCCGGGCTTAACCCCTAGCTCTGGTAGCCGCTCTAGCAGCAACCCTAATAGCAGCCCTTAAAACCTATTCAATCACCTTAATCAGCTGCCCAGGCACCGGCTGCCCATCTGGATATAAGCCGTTGATAACCCGCAACTTGTCCAACGCATAGTTAGTTATCGGCGACTCTGCAGCTAGGGCTTCCATGGTTGTGCCCTGCTCGGCCCGCACGACCTGCAACTTAGGATCACGGATTTTTTGCCGATCTTCTCTGTCCATCAAATCAAAACTAAAGATGGTACCGATGAAATCTTTGTCGTTGGCAACTTTGGCAAGATCATATTGACCAGAGCCTGTCATGACATAGGCCAGGCGACGGCGCTGATCAAACAACACGGCGACGCGCACGGGTCTTGTGCCATAGGGCGATTCGGCGCGTTCGGCGATACCTAAGAATCCCGGCAAACGGGAAATCGTCACATCGCGACCTTCCCGCAGATTCAAACCCAATTGTTTTTCAAGAAACTCCCGACCTACAACGCCGTCGCGGATTCTCTCGGTACCGATGGCAAACACCGCGTCGCCTACCATTGAGAGCGCCTGCACACCCTGCGAGGTATATTCAATGCGCCAGTTCACGGGGAATGATAACTTGATACCGAGCTTTGGATGGTAAAAACGGTTCTTGCGCACAATCCCGGTTTTACGTGTCGGCCCAATGGTAAGGCCATTAAGCTTCTCCAAAAACTCATCTGCACCAACGAACTCATCGCCATCGACAACCAGTCGATTCGATTCAATGATCGCCTCGGCATAGCGCGTATCGTTATCTGGGTGTGACGACAAAATACCGTGGTAGACCCTTGGCTCGCGTTTCTCCAATCGAGCCTGGTTATATTCAACGCGATCCTTGTCTTTGAGGATTTCGATAGTGCGCAGCATGGCTTCAGGCGCGTAACCGGCCTTGGCCATGTAGCTGGCACCCACAGCATCTGCCTCGAGTTCGAAACCGCGACTATAGCCTTTCATCAACACGTCGCCGAGCATACCGCCCAGATCATAAACACCAGGCACTTGGGTCAAAATCGATGCAACGATGGTGACACCGCCCAACAACTTACCCGTACTTTGGTTACGCAGACCGTGCTTCTCGGTGACATGAGCAACTTCATGGCCCAATACGGCAGCCAACTCTGACTCGGAATTCATATGCAGCAGCATGCCGCGAGTGATGTAAATGTAGCCGCCGGGTAAGGCAAACGCATTGATCATGTCATCGTTGAGTACCGTAAAGGTAAAGGCTAGCGTGGGCCGACTGCTCTTCGCAGCGATTCGTTGGCCGACCCTATCAATATAGGTTTGCAGTGCCTTGTCACGGTATACCCCGTACTGGCCCAGAACTTTCTGATGCTCCTTAGCGCCCAGCGCGATCTCATCTTCTTCAGACATGGCGGCAGCAGGTTGACTGACCAGCCCCAACACACACACCAGCAACAGCCAAACACACAGCCATTGCGCCTGGCGCTGAAAACTCATCATGCCCCATATATTCGCCATTACACCCTTCCTTTTCCTACCACACGTCGTTTTTGCAGCAAATATCGCAGCAGGTTCACTACAACACCCAATATCGCCAAAACCTTTGTCAGATACGGGCGAAAAACCGCTCTGATAAGCAATTATCACATTAAATACCATACCGTTGATTTACAGGTCCGATTCTAGGGTGAATAATACCCCCGGTTATCCCGTGTTGGGAACCCGTGAAATTATCAAACAGATACTGTTGTACAGACATGCCTAAATGCCAGCTTACATGCTCTCAGCAACCCTTGCGTTGCCCACCGGCGATAAATCACTGGCGGCTAATGGGGCCATTACTGCTGGCCTGTCTCGCTTGGGGTGCTAGTGCACAAGACAATTTACCGTTCTTGAAAGAACAGGCCGCAGAGTACCCCGCTGCCATCGCGGGGTATCGGATACTGATCGATGAGATCACAGCAGATCAAGGCAACTTTTCCTTGGCCTTGGTCGAACCGCTGATCGGATTATCTCGGAGCCTACTAAAAACGGGCGATGTTGACGCCGCCGAACAAGCCGCGCGACGCGCCCAGCATTTGTACCACCGCAATGATGGTGTACTCGCCATTGGCCAGGTCGATGCCATCAAACTGCTGGTGCAATACTATCTGCGGATCGGCCAGCCGGCGCTTGCCGACCAACAACAGCAATTTGCCTACTATCTGGCGACTCGCCAGGGTTACAACAGCGAAGACCTGCTGCCCGCCGGCTACGAACTAGCCGACTGGTACAAAGAAACGGGCCAATATCGAGCGGCAAGGCGAACCTTGGAACGTATCATTGAGCAATACACCCCACAGCCTAGCGCCGCTGATGCTGCCAATAAGAGCCTCAACAAGAGCCTTGACAACCCCACTGAGGATTCCTCCGTTGATCCTGCGTTGCTAGCAGCCTATACACGGCTGGCGACGATCACACGCCTTGATGGCGCTTGCTGCAGCTATAAAAAACTCGACACGGCCGCCCGGCTTTTCAACGCCAATGAGATACTATCCAGCCAGCAGAAAATAGCGCTTAATCTGGCGCTCGGTGACGCGCACTTGTTGAGCAACCGCAATACTGAGGCTATGGACTACTACCGCAGGGCGTGGCTAATAAGCGAGGAGGAGCAACTCGACACCTTCGATGCGCCTCGCGAAATTGCTCAGTCGGGTGTGCTCGTGCGGCGTGACCCCAGCCATCAGGTCTGGCTACCCCGGACCGAGCGCTCGGGATTCGCCACCAACAATTCGGGTAATGGCGCATTCTCCAGAGAATTTCGCCTGGCAAGCGTCGAAGAGCGCCTGGCCCTTGCCAGCCTACCTCCCCAATCCTTCACGCTGCCGCTGAACAACAATAACTACCAGGTGAGTATTCGCGAGACCTATACCGACGACAAAGCAGACAGAGCCCGATCAATGATCGGCGCGCCGTTTCAATTCAGCTACAGCCAGCTCATGCATATCCTACCCAATAGCTTGCAAAAGCCAGAGAAACTGGCGGACCTGGCCATTGAAATGGAATTCACCGTTGATGCCGATGGAAATCTGCATGACATTCGCATTCTCAATGAATCATTACCTCGAGGCCTGCGAACCATGATGCTCAAGGTTTTGGTCAAGAGTAAATTCAGGCCGCGCTTAGAAAATGGCCTGCCGATGGCCACCCAAGGCGTCAAACTGATACAGACCTTTCATTCAGGCGTGTAAGCTACTATGACAATAACCCGCGGCACCGCCCTCCTCACTGGTTTACTGATCGTGGCGTCGACCATGGCTAATCCGGATATCGTCGCCACTGAAATGCCTACCTATCTGTTTTCGCCTCCTGTCTTGCCCACCCTAGAGCAAGATTTCCTGTACGAAGAATTTCATCAAGCTTATAGCCGCGGCGACTATATCGGGGCCGAGGCCAGCATGTCGACGTTGTTAACCCTAGCGCTTGATGACTCGGCATTAACGCCCGAGATAGAAGCCAAATTGCGCTCCAACGCAGCAGTTTTGCAAGCACAGCTACTGTTCAGCACAGAAAATTCAGACTACGCAGCCTCAGCGTTAAGTCAGCTAGCACAGGCGACGGAACTCCTGTCGACACTAGACACCTTCCACCCTATGCTCAATCGAGTTTTGCTGGTGACCTCCCTGATCCATGAATTACAGCAGGACTATGAGCCGGCGCTTGATGCTCTGCGACATGCCCAACACCTGGTCCACCGCCAGCATGGCGTATATGCGGGCCAGCAAATTCCTATTGTTGAGCGTATCGCCAATGTTAGCCACCAGCAGGGTGATGTACTCAGTGCCGATAGGGAATACATGTTCGAGCTGATGATCGCTGAGCGTAACTTTGGCACCGACAGCCCGGATCAGGTGCCTATGTTGGTCAAGGCTGGTAATCACTTTGCGGTGCGCGCGGCCAGCCAGCCGTCTATGCAATCGCTGGCATTCGGCAATGTAAGCCCCAGCGAATATCGACAAATGCGCCCGATGTTGTTTCGTACCGCCTTTGAGATGTATGAAAATGCCATCCGCATTAGCGAAATAGCTTACGGTCCCGAGGACCTGCGTCTGGTTCACCCACTCAGAGAGATGGCCTATGCAAGAATATTGCAAGGCACAGGCCAGCGTCAGGCCGAAAAGGCCCTTGAACGGGTTCTGGATATTATCGTCGCTAATCCGGGCACCGATATCTCTGACCATGCAAGGGCGCTGGTCGCCTTGGCTGACATTTATACCATCACGGGCGATAAGGCTGCCGCTGAACACTATCTACAGGCGTGGCAGCTCCTAGAGACAGACACGATATATAAGGATCTACAAACAGCACTATTCAACACGAAGCGTCGACTGTACCCCTTTTCTGGCCCAGCCAACGGCTTGTTAAAAAAGCCTATGAGCGTCGAATCGGGTGAAGAACTCTATGTCGACCTTGGTTACAGCATTCGCGAGAATGGTCGCACGTACAAGGTCAAAATTGTCGACAGCAATCTGCCGAACGCGTACAAGCGCAACCTGCAGACTTGGTATCATCGAGCGAAGTTTCGACCACGCATTGAGCAAGGCGCCCTCGTGCCTGTCGATGATTTGTTGTTACATCAAGTTTATATCGTGATCGCGCCCCGCCCGGGGCTCGACGCTGATGTTGATGTTGATGTTGATGCTGATGCTGATGTTGATGTTGATGTTGATGTTGATGCTGATGTTGATGTTGATGTCGAGACCAACACTGACGTTGAAACAAACACTGATGTTGACGCGACCCTTGTACCTGAGACGATCAATGACGTAGACCCGACCATAGCCCTTAAGATGACAGAAGCACTGCGCCGAGACACGCTCCTACCTACCCAGACGCCTGTGGCTGCTGTTCGGTAGACGGCACTTAGCGATTCTCGGGAATCTCTTCGTCAATCAAAAACTCTTTGAGCTGGGCCGCCAGCGCCTTACAGGCCGCATTACCAGGGCGAGCCATGATCGGGATAGGAATCACCAGCCCCGCCAAATAGGACGTGCCATTCGCATCGGCACTGATTTCCCCAGCCGCCGTGAGGTTCTGCAAGTCCCAGATAGAGGCTTCATAGGAGGCATCTTCCTCCCAATAGGTCATGCCGAAGCAACCGCCTCCAAAGGACGAGATGGTGCAACTGAAGCTGCCGCCCTTGTCCGTAGTGATCGTGTCACCTTCGATCCATGCGAGGTAACGTACCTGAGATGCATCAATGCGATCCTGCACGCCGGGCTGGGAAAACAATAACTCGAGGTCTGAGGCTGAACCGGGCGCAAACCGAGGCTCGAACCAAGGATAAAATTCGTCTTTAAAGGCCTGCTCCGGAATCAATCGAATCGCATCATCACCTCCACTCAAGGAGTCAGAGATACAATCTGTAAAACTAACTTCTGTCTCACGGTCGTTATAACTGGCGCGCCCTAATACCACCAACGCCTCACCCGTTTTCATACCGGTGTTCGACTGTCGCGATTCCTCAACGCGGGTAGCTGAACAACCAGCCAGCGCGGCGATCGACAATAAACCCAAGAGTCGCAGTCGCCTGCTGGCTCCCGGCATCATTTCAGTAGATCGGTTCATCAATGCCTCATACCGTCAGTACTCACAGTCCATCAACCTAAATTTCCAGTTCAGTGTTAGCTTTAGACGATTCGGGGTTCAGACTCTGAACCCAGGTATCTATGCCAGGCTGATCTCCCAGTTCAACGGCGATCCGTGCGCCACCGTCGCGGATCGCCAGCATGGTCGCCTCGTTCAATGCTTCTTTTGAGCCAAAAGCCGAGGCTTCACTTTTGCCATAGCCGACAACTGTCCATTCTGAGATTTTCTGGCGCTCAGCGTTGTATAACGTCATGCGATACTGGATCGATGCTGAGAAGAAATTGAGGCCCGATACGCTCGGTGTCAGAAAGCCGAATTTTTTAATTTCGGGTACCAACACACCATCTAGGCCCGGCAGCATAGTGGCGTCTAACGGGGACTTGTCGACCTCAACCACGTTGGTAAACATTGCCGTCGTCAGGTTTCGGAAGAATGTCAGGTTCTGAGCGCCAAATTCGATTTGCCACGTGCCATTCTGTTCAATCTTTTCGTCATGCCGAAAGGTCTTAAACGTATCCGAATAATAGACGCCAATTCGGGCGGGAATCTTCTTCACCAAGGGGGTTGGAGACGATCCTTCAACGGTGATGGAATTCACACAACTGGTCAGCAACATCATGGAAGCCAGCACCGCCAAAGACTTTCGCAGCGTTCGCCGGCCCGCTTGCTTGCCGCCAGCGCTACATAAAGATATCGGTGACAGTACAGGTGAGTCGGTCCTTGTAACAGCTCGCGCTGTCGCCGAGATTGAATATTGATCGGTCATTTAGCTCGTGAATACCCCAGCGTAACACTTTCCAAACCTCATCCTACCGCCGCAGCAGTCGAATACCTAACGAGAAGAACCTCTATATCTGTTGAATCTGATGTTTGGCAGATAAATTCCTACGAAACGGGAACGTTACCCATGAATTACCTGTCAAAGAGCTCGGATCGCTGCGCAAAAATTGTGATCTATTCAGGTTAATTTCAGCTTTGCCATGGCACAATAGACACATAAGTCGAAAGGTAAGTTCCTTTTCATGCTCGCGGACATCGACGCAGGCAGCTTCTTACACGCGTTAAGACATGAATTGGCCGATAAATAGCCTCATAAGGAACACAAACAAGCGCTATGATCGCTACCAAGAAATATAGATATAATAGGTTGCGCCGGGACATCAGCGGTGCGGGCGCGCGACCGCACGCGCCACAGACGGCTTCTCGGCGGGTATCTGGTCGACCCTCAACCCTTGCCATTGTCGTGCTTGGCGTGTGTATGGGTCTGGCGGGCTGCCAATCGCCCAGCATGCCAACACCGCCGCCATCTCCGACCGGCATGCCTACGCCACCATCACCGCCATCGCAACCGTCACCGCCGTCACCTCCGTCGAACTCACCATCAAGCCCGCCGAGCCCGCCTTCTCAACCATCCGGAGCGCCACCTACGCCGCCTAGCGCACCGTCTGAACCATCGACATCAGCTCCTTCTTCGCCTAGCGATTCGGCGCCTTCTTCTAAGCCACCAGCAGGTCAGCCACCGGCAGGCCCACCAGGTGCGGAGCAAGAATCTGCTGAAGAGAAGGCTGCTGGGCGTCAAGAAGCCGCTGAAGACTTACGTCAGCAAGGTCAGCAGGTCAGTGATGCCGCCAGTGAACTCGGCGGTCCACCGCCATCTGGCAGCCCTGCTGAGCCGGCGCCTGGGTCCGGCGATGAGCCACCCGACGCGATGATGCCAGAGGCTACTAGCGCTGGCGCCCCAAGTGACGTGTTCAGTACTTCCGAGGGCAATCCTCCTCAGGCAGAGAACGCAGAGGATACCGAAAGTAGCGAAGGCGGCGATACGGGGCTTGCCAGTGATGGCGGCGACCCTTCTGAAGGAGCTTCTGGAGAGGCGTCTGACGCAAGCCCTGAAGATGGCCTCGAGGCGGGCGACCCCGGTACAAGCGCTGGCGATCCTTCTTCTGATGCTATGGAAGCCGCCAGAATCGCCCTCGAAGAGGCCGGCATGGCGATTGGAGCCGCCGCAGATGCGGTATCCAGTGCGAGTTCTGATGAGGAACTCGCAGCTGCCGAAGATGCGCTAGCCAATGCACGAGTATCGATCATTATTGCGGGCCAGGACCTTGCTCAGGCCCGCCAGGTACTGACTGAATCAGACGCGCAAGGCACCGCGACGGGGACATCAAGCGCGGCAGGCGAATCATCAATCGATGCAGCAGAGGAAGCTCTGGCCAGTGCCACGCTGGCCATTGTTGTTGCCACGGGAGCCATCATGGATGCCAACGCCGGGGTTCCCGATGATGCTCAGCGCCTGCCCTCGGGCGGCGTCGTGACTAACATGCCGGGCACGGGCCAGGGTAGTGAGTTGGATGCAGAGCTTGAAGCATCACTGATTATTTTTGACGGTAGAATCGAAGAATCTCGGCAAGCGGTGCTCAGCCCCGGCGCGCCATCAACGCGCACTGGTCTGCCGCCGCGTCAGCCACGTACGCAGAGCGCTACATCTGGCGATGCCCAGGAAGACACTGATATGGCAACGGACGCTGATATTGCTGACGCCGCTGCCGAGAAGCGCCCACAAACCGATGCGCAATCATCAGGCATGGGGCGCGGCGCCAGCCAGTCAGCAAAAGCCGCTGGCGCAACAGACATGATCCCAGACGACATTAACGATGGCCAGAACGACGACATCGTTGCCCAACAACTCAGGGAAGCAGCGCTCGCCGAAACTGATGTAGCCTTGCGTGAGAAACTTTGGGAAGAGTATCGACGCTATAAATCAGGACAGTAAC
>Ga0307492_10001022_pt1 | contig 11672 bp, 8 predicted proteins | sample SI3LmetaG_FD_202365 | JGI IMG/M metagenome (GOLD analysis project Ga0307492, IMG submission 202365) | Sea-ice brine microbial communities from Beaufort Sea near Barrow, Alaska, United States - SI3L | ecosystem: Environmental > Aquatic > Marine > Coastal | place: USA: Alaska | collected 2017-05-06
CTGTTGGACGAATGGGTATAGGGTTGCCAATCTCCTATCGCCATTGTCACCGTTTCGATGGCAGTCACCCGGCCAGTGGCTGCAATCAGCGCAAGGAATATTAATATCGCTCTACAATTCATCAGATTTATCCTTCTAACTAAGTGTATAACTGACCCGCTGCAATGTGACTCCGAATTGCCAAGGTTAGCCAATGCTATACTAGAGATATTACTATCTAAATTGGCAATGCTGTCGGGCTAGCGCCCTAAAAACTGCTTGACTATTTCGTCATAACGGCCGCTCGCTTGAATTTTTTGTAGGCCGCGTTCGAACTGTTCCATCGCAGATTGCGAATTTATAGCGGTTTTTGAAAATAACAAAAAATATTCGGATTCTTCACGGGCGGTTGGGTGGCGAGTGAACCTTGCTGCATCTTCGGCACTGAATCGCTCTTTAATGATAGAATACCCGACCGCTTCCGATGTTTCGTAAACATCAATCCTCCCGGCCAATAATTTTTCGAAATTCAGATATTCTTCTGGTACCTCTTGAGCGAGAATGCCTAGTTTTTTGTAGGAGTCTACCCGTTCAAACCCAGTGGTTACCCCTACTTGGTATTTTTTTAGATCTTCGATTACGGTCCAATCGAATGGGGTTTCTGCTAAATGAAAAAATACTGTCTCATCGATATATAATGGTGTGGCCGGAAAATTAAAGATTTCCTCTCGTGCAGGCGTTTTAAACCAGGGGAAGCTGCCTTCGAATTGCCCGTTTTCTACATTATAGAGGCATCTTTTCCATGGGAAATATTCATAACTGACAGTAGCATCTTCCAGCGCAAAGGCTGCGCTGACTAGGTGCTCAAGCATTTGGCTTTTAGGGTCCGAGGAATGCGTAAGGGGTGCCCAATCGCCAGTCGCCATCTTGAACTCGTCTGCATAGACGAGGGTGTTGACAGTGAGAAGAGTACAGAAAAGAAGAGATGAAATACATCCTGTTAGTCGTTTCATTATAATATTCTCCTGCCATTAGCTGAATAACGAAAGGTAAGTGTTAGCTATTTTCCAGATAGTTTAAGCATAGATTAGATTATCCAAAATATAAATAAATCACAGTGGAATGGATGTTCTCGAACGGCGCTGTCCTGCCTCGATCGCGTGGCTGAATCGGGGTATTGGTATCGGGTCTCGATAGCACAAAAATCTTCGCGGCTGGCATTCAGTTAAGCATCTACCCATCAGATGCGTTATCAGGGTGCTGGCTCAGGCAGTGGCTCCAAGAACTCCGTCAATATAGCCTGGTAGCGGCCACTGGCCTGTATTTTTTCGAAACCCTGGGCAAATAATTTCGACATACGCTCGCCATTACTGGACTTCTTGGAAAACAGAATGTAATACGCAGCCTGTTGTGTCGCATTTGGATGGTTGGTGAACTTGGCGACATCGACCGGGCTGAACAGATCCCTAATGGTCGAATATCCAACCACGGATGACGTTTCATAAACATCGATACGGCCCGCCAGCATTTTGATAAAGTTCAAGTATTCTTCCGGAACCACCTGTGCAGAGATGCCCATTTTTGTGTAGTGGGCCTCTTGCCGGTAGCCCTTGGTCACGCCGACCTGATATGTTTTAAGGTCTGCTAAGGTTAACCAATCGAAATCCACTGACTTCAAATGAAAGAAAACCGTCTGGTCCACCATTAAGGGCACCTTATGGCTAAAGTAGTCTATTTTGCGTTGATCCGTCATTTCCCATGGGAAAGTGCCGTCTTCAAGACCCGCTTGGACGTTGATCATACTCCGCTGCCATGGGTAGTAACGGTATTCTACCTTGACACCCTGCAGTGCGAACGCTTCGGCCACCACCTTTTCCAACATTTGATATTTGCTATCGGACGAATGAGTATAGGGTTGCCAGTCGCCTAGAGCCATTGTCACCGTTTCGGTGCCAACCACATGGCCAGTGGCTGCAGTCAGCACGAGGAATATGTATATCGCTTTCCAAGTCATCAGATTTGTCCTTCTACTCATGTGTATAAATACTCCACTACAACGTGACTCCGAATTGCTCGGGAAGGCCAGTGCTATGCTAAAGGTATTGCTATCGTTACTGGCATTGCTATCGTTCTATCGTTCTATCGTTCTAGCGGTCTAGCGGTCTAGCGGTCTAGCGGCCTAGAAACTGATTGACTATTTCGTCATAACGGCCGTTCGCTTGCAGTTTTTGTAAACCCCGTTCGTAATTCTCCATCGCCGATTGCGCATTGTTAGCCGTTTTCGAAAACATCATATAATATTCGGATTGTTCCCTGGGTTTTGGATGATGGGTGAACCTGGCTGCGTCTTCGGTACTGAATCGGTCATTAAGGATGGCATACCCCACCGCTTCCGATGTTTCGTAAACATCAATCCGGCCAGCCAATAGTTTTTCGAAGTTTAAATATTCTTCTGGCACTTCTTGAGCCGGAATGGCCAAAGCTTTGTAAGAGTCTACCCGTTCAAACCCACTGGTCACACCAACTTGAAATTTTCTCAAGTCTTCAATCACGTTCCAGTCGAACGCCGTTTCTGTTAAATGAAAGTATACGATGTTATCGATGTACAGTGGTGTGGCCGTAAAATTATAAATTTCCTCGCGTGCGGCTGTTTTCAACCAAGGAAAAGTGCCGTCAAAGTGGCCATTTTCTACATTATAGAGGCATCTTTTCCAGGGAAAATATTCATAGCTAACAGTCGAGTTTTCCAGCGCAAAGGCTGCGCTGACTAGGTGCTCAAGCAATTGGCTTTTAGGGTCTGAGGAGTGAGTAAGGGGTGCCCAGTCGCCGGTGGCCATTTTAAAATCATTGGCATATAGGAGGGTGTTGGCAGTGAGAAGAGTACAGAAAAAAAGAGCCGAAATACATGTTTTTTGTAGTTTCATGATTCCATTCTCCTGCCATTACCTAAATAACAAAAAATAGGCTTTGATTATTTTTCAGTTAGTTTAAGCATAGATTAGATTTTTAGGAATATAAATAATTCGCAGTGGATAGCGTAATGTGGGCGGGTGTACCTCGGCTCGATCAGCTAGGCTGAATCAGAGCCGGGGCAAAGGGCGAAGTTGATAAGAAGGTCATCCGGCGGCTGAACGCGCTTCTAAAGCCCAGTTGAAAAGGCGCTTAGGCCTTTGGGGTTTGGCTGCGAATGGCTGTTTCGTCGTCAGCTTCGACACTGTCTTGCTGGCCTAGCAAATCGTTTTCCGTCTCAGCAAGCAATTGTTTAATTTTTGCCAGAAAGGGGGCGTTTTGGCTGAGTGGCACATCCTTGCGATACAGCTCAGCGGTATCGATCATGCCCTGCCGGTCGCGTTGGTTAAACTGCTCGGCCATCAGCGCTGCCCGTTCCGGTGTTATGCCCAACGCCTCAAAGGCAGAACGGCCCATGCGCAGTGAGCTATCATAGGTTTCGCGCACTATATCGCGGCAGCCCACGGCCCACAGATCGTAAACATGATTACGATCGGTAGCGCGCGCTAAGACATGCAGATCCGGGTACTTCTTTAGTACATGGTGCACCAGTTCGGTAATTTGTTCCTTACCGTCGATGGCGATCACCAACAGTTTGGCCTTGTCGATACCGGCCGAGTGCAGCAGGTCGGGACGAGTGCCGTCTCCAAAAAATACCCGCAAGCCGATAGTGCGTAACATTTCCAATTGCGTCGAGCTGTAATCGATAACCGTGGTTTTGTAACCGGCGGCGCCCATCATACGATTCACAATACCACCGATACGGCCGTGGCCTATGATGATGATGTCGTGCTGTTCGGTGATTTCATCCATCTCGCGTTCTTGGCCGTTGGCAAAACGCGGTTCAATCACCCGGTCAAAGAGAATAAACAAGAGCGGAGTTAGCATCATCGATAGGGCAACGACGAGCATCAGTTGGTCAGCGAGTTCTACCGGGATGACCGAACTGGCAACAGTAAAGGACAGCAACACAAAGCCGAATTCACCGGCCTGGGCCAGACCCAGAGCCATCAACCAACGATCGGCCCCGCGCACCTTAAAGACTAGGCTGAGCACCAGAAGTACTCCAGCTTTGAGCGCTATCAAACCTAAGGTTAAGGCTATGATGGTCGAAAAGTTACTAAACAGTAGGTCAAAGTTAATGCTGGCTCCGATCGTGATAAAGAATAGCCCGAGCAATAAACCCTTAAACGGCGCTATATCCGATTCGAGCTCATGGCGATACTCACTGTTGGCCAAGACCACCCCGGCCAAAAAAGTGCCCAGGGCAGGGGACAGGCCGACAAGGGTCATCAGTAAGGCAATACCGATGACTATCAATAGGGCGGTCGCGGTAAAGAGCTCGCGCAGTTGCGCACTGGCAATAAAACGAAATAGGGGGCGCGTCAGATAACTACCGACAAATAGCACGAAGGCGATCGCGCCAATGGTGACCAGTGTCGTTTGCCAGCCGGTTAAACCGGCGACCAGGCTGAGTGAGGTCGTATGGTCGCTCGCCGGCAGTTCTGCCGCCTGTGCGCCGACCGATACCAGCTCGGGTAGGGCAAGCAAGGGAATCAACGCGAGCATCGGAATAACGGCTATATCTTGAAACAAGAGAACGGCGAAGCTGGCCTGACCACCATCGCTTTTAACCAGGTTTTTTTCGTTTAGGGTCTGCAGCACAATGGCGGTCGACGATAGAGCGAAAACCATGCCGATGGCCAAGGCGACGGTCCAGGTTTGACCCAAGAGCATAGCGATCAGCATGACCGCCAAGACGGTGCCACCCACTTGGAAGCCGCCCAGGCCGAGTAACTTGTGGCGCATCTGCCAGAGCATCTTGGGTTCCAATTCCAGACCCACCAGAAACAACATCATCACGACACCAAATTCGGCAAAGTGCTGAATCGACACCAGATCGACATGCAACCAAGCCAGGAGTGGACTGAGGGCGATGCCGGCGATCAGATAGCCGAGCACTGAGCCTAAGCCCAGTCGTGTGGCAATGGGTACGGCGACGACGCCAGCCACTAAAAATACAAAGGTCAACAAGAGGACATCAGTCATGTCTGCGCGGTTCCGTTAATTTAGATGGCTCGCAGTATAACGGCAAATGAAGAGCACTGGCCAAGGACTTTGTGGGATTTCTTCGCGTCGATCGGTGCGGAGTGCACCGAATCTGGAGCACACGCCCAGCATGGGTGCGTCGGCAGTGGGTGAGCGCTGCGCACACAAAAAAGCCCACCGAAGTGGGCTCTAATCGTTGGACCCTGATTAAGTCCTATTGATTAAACTTAACCCTTTGCCAAGTACGGGTGATGATCCGGTCTATTTTTACCGGCAAGACTTTAAAGGTATAGAGTTTGGCCTCGACATCTGGCGTAGGATAGATGCTCGGATCGCCGGTCACTTCGGCATCGATCAGTGGCGTCGACGCGCTGTTGCCGTTGGCATACCAGACATAGTTCGATACGTCGGCAATCACTTGAGCGTCCATCAGATAGTTAATCAGCTTGTGTGCATCATCTGAATTTTGGGCATCCATTGGAATGGTCATCATGTCAAACCACATTGGTGCGCCTTCCTTCGGAATAGCGTACCGCACTTCAACGCCATTATCGGCTTCGATAGCACGATCGGCCGCCTGGATGATGTCACCCGACCAGCCGACAGCGACACAGATATCGCCATTGGCGAGATCGCCAATCAGACGTGAGCTGTGGAAATAGGTGATGTGTGGCACCAGGGTGGACATCAACTCACCGGCTTTCTTGTAGTCACTGGCCTTTTCAGAGTTCGGATCCAGACCCAAGTAATGAAGGGCGACCGAGAGTACTTCTGTAGGGGCGTCGAGGAAGGCGACACCACATTTGCTCAGCTTGGCCAGATTCTCCGGCTTGAGCACCAGATCCCAAGAGTCTACCGGCGCATCATCGCCTAATATTTCCCGTACCTTCTCGGTGTTATAACCGATGCCCGTGGTACCCCAAAGGTAGGGTACCGAATATTGGTTACCGGGATCGACTGTTTCAATGACTTTCATGATCACCGGATTCAGGTTTTTCCAGTTCGGCAATTTAGACCGGTCCAATTTCTGAAATGCACCGGCGATAATCTGCTTGCCCATAAAGGAGGCCGAGGGCACCACCACGTCATAGCCAGACGATCCGGCCAGCAGCTTGGCTTCGAGCACTTCATTGCTATCGAAAACGTCATAGCGCACGCTGATACCCGTCTGTTCAGTGAACTGCGGCAACGTATCTTCGGCGATATAATCGGACCAGTTGTAAAAATTAACGTTCCCGGCGGCGATGGCCTGAGTGTTTAAACAGGCAACTCCGACTAGGGCCGTTGTGGCAATCAGTTTGGAAACTTCATTCTTCAGCATTGGGATACCCTTGGTCAGTGAAACTAGGCGATGCGTATCGATGTGTTTCATTATTGTTATTAACAGTTCTTGTATGGCCAACTCACTCCATACTGCCGCGAAGTGAATCGTATTTCAAACATTATGCAATCTAATGTTGTATATAGTGGACGGCCGCCGCTGCCAATAAGGATTAAATCGCTCTGAAACCCCAGCTATATTGGGGTTCCAGAGCAAGACGTTGGGCTTTGAAAAATCACACAAAAAGCTACAGCGATGCCAAGTTGACGCAATTGATCTCGACTAATCCTGCTGCGCGGCGGTTATTTTACGATACAGGTCGATCGTGGAGTAGCTGATACAATCCGGGTTATCGGCAAACAGCTTGAAGTTCGCAAACTGCTTGGCCAGCGGCACCTTAATATCGGTGACATATAGGTTCAGGCCGGCAGTGGCCATTTCCTGGCTGAAGCGTGTCAGCATGTGGGCACCGGTGGCGTCTATATTATGGACGCCTGAGGCAACGATGATCAGATTAGTCAACGCCTCATGATCGGCCACCTTGGCCAGCAGGGACTGCTCTAGGACGCTGGCATTGATAAAGGTAATACTTTCATCGATGCGCACAAACAGACAATGCTCAAGGGTCTCGGTCTGCGCATGATTGATATTCTTGAATTGTTCGGTGTTGGGGATCAGCCCAAGCTCCGCCAGATACGGTTTGCGATGGTTGGCCAAGAGCCAGACGATGGATGCTGCCACCCCGACCAACAAACCCGCTTCGACTTCCCAAAACAGCACCAATGCTGCCGTTAACCAACTGATCAGGCCATCGACGCGGTTCATGCGCAACAGTTTCAGCATAGATGGGAATTCCAACAGCTGACTGACCGCCACGATGATGGTGGCCGCAAGTACTGGAATTGGGATATAGGACAACCAGGGGGTTAAGAACAGAATGCCCAGGCTCAACAAGACGGCGGTCATGGCGCCGGCCAGTGGGGTTTCGGCACCGGCATCGGCATTGACCACGGAGCGGGCCATACCGCCGGTGACTGGGAAGCCTCCGCTGAAGCCGGCAGCGATATTGGCCGCGCCCAGGCCCAATAGTTCACGATTGGGATTGACCCGCTGGCGTTTTACCGCGCCCAGGGTCTGGGCTACTGCGATGGACTCGGCCATGCCAATCATGGTGATGATAAAGGCGGGTAACGCCAGTTGCGCGATCAGCGACCAGTTAAATATCGGCAGCGCGAGTGACGGTAGACCTTGCGGCAGTTTGCCGACGGTCGCTAAGCCTTGCTCTTGCAGACCCAGTGCTGCGGTGATCAGGGCCGCAACAATGATGAGCACCATCGGCAGGAGGCGGCGTAAGGTCGCTGCATAGTTGCCAAACAGCTTCTGGAACAGACGAGCACCGGCCTGGCTGCGGGCCCAAAAGAGAATCACCATGGCCAGGCCACCCATCAGCGCGGACAGTTGGTGGAAGGTAGAGAAGTCGATCGAATGCAGGCGTTCAAAGAGATTGCCACGCACCATTGAAATGCCGGTCAGGGGTTTGATCTGGCCGACGATAATCAACACAGAGGATGCCGTGATAAAGCCCTTCATCACCGGATAACTGAGCAACTGGGTAATAAAGCCAAGCCGAAACACACCCATTATTAGATAGAAAAACCCCACCAGGGTGGCCAATAACAGGGCCAGTTGAACGTACTCGGGCGAGCCCAGTTCGGCCATCGGCATCAGGGTGTTGGCGGTGAGCAGGCTAACAATGGCAACCGGCCCTACTGCCAGGGCGGCACTGGTACCAAAGAGGGCATAGGCAATCAGGGGTAGGATGGAGGCATAGAGGCCCGCCTCGGGCGGCAACCCGGCGACCAGGGCGTAGGCCAGACTCTGCGGGATCAGCATCAGGGTGACGATAATGGCGGCATTAAAGTCGCGCAGCAGCAGGGTTTTGCCGTAGCGGTGGCTGAACACCAACTTCAAGGCCCCTTGCATCAGGTCGTTGCCCTGGATTTTTTCGAGTGGTTTCACGGTGAGCCTCATTGTGTAAATGCATGCAGATTGTGAAGCGGCTGAAAGGTGGCCGTCATCTTAGTGACCGCTGGTCCAATTTGTGCTGCTTCGACATGTATTCTATATATTCTATTTTGCTATAATCATATAACCGAAGTATTTGACCGCAGTTTACCGAATACGGTGCAGCCTGGCTAGGATATTTGTTATTCTAAATTAGATTTAGCTAATTTATTATTCGGCTTTCGCAATCGTTATCCCTCTGCGGCTAACAAACGAACTCAAACGACGGGCTCAATGCAGTCGAGCGCTCCAGGTTCTGTGGTCAACATTAGGGCTTAAGGCAGCATTCTACGCTCGTTTATGCTGGGAAAGGTTCGTTAGATGGTTTCTTCTGTTTGTTGACGCCAAAAATATAAGCCGTTGGACTTAACCAGAAGCCAGTCTGCTCAAGAACAGGCGCGCCTGATGGGGGCTGCGCAGTCGAATAAAGTGGATATGCTGATAGTCTGGCAGTTCCTGTACGTTTTGATAGCGCTGTCTATTGGCGTGGTAAGTCTTTAAGGTCCACAGGACAATAGAATCCTGACTCAAAAAGGACTTCCGAAAGGTCTCGACATTGCCGGTGCCTGGCCAAATCTCCCGGCCAGACAGGCTGCGCACCAGGGCGCGCTTAAGTGCCTGATACAGGGTGCGAAGCAAAGAATAATCGAGCCAAATGACCGTATCGACCTGGGCCCATTTGATGTCGCGGGTGCGATTGTAATTGCCATCCAAGATCCAAGACTCACCTACCAACGCCTGAGTTAAGCGGGTAAAAAACTCGGCATCGCTCGGTTCGCCCCAATTGGGTAGCCAAAAGAGCGCATCCATTTCAAGATACGGGCAGTTTAGGGTTTGCGCTAGTTGACGGCCAAAGGTGGTTTTACCACTGCCACTGGTGCCGACCACATTGATTTTTTGCATCGGGGTTTCTGGCATGATCTGTCCTTAGGTCAGCGAGTCAGATGTATTTTAATGGCAAAAAACCCTGTACCGCAACGGTGACAGGGTTTTTTAGTTGAGCTGCTGATGCTTAAACGGGCTAGGGCAATGCTCTTAGCATCCTTCAGCAGGTCTCCGACACTTTTTACCAGCTCACTGACACTTCGAATCACCACAGTTCAGGCAGGTCAGGCAACCGTCCATGACGATGGCGGCCTTGGTGCTGCACAGCTTACAGAGCCGCGCATCGGGCGGGAAATTGCCTTCGTCGCTGCTGTCATCGGCAGCCGGTTGGGCCTGCCGGGCCTCGTATTCGGCGCGCTTCTCCTGGATCAGTTTTTTCTGTTGCTCATCGAGCTGTTCATTAGCGATCATGCCGATCATCTTCAGGTGCTTTTCGACCACGTCACCAATTTCGGCCACCAGCGAGGGCATAAACTTACCGCCACGTTTAAAGTAGCCGCCCTGTGGGTCGAATACCGCACTCAATTCGTCGACGATAAAGGTAATGTCGCCGCCTTTACGGAACACCGCCGAGATCAGCAGCGTTAGGGCCACGACCCACTGGTAATGCTCCATGTTCTTCGAATTAATGAAGATCTCAAAGGGTCGGCGCATTTCATGTGGCGTGCCTTCGTTCAGCAGCATGTCATTGATGGTGACGTACATGGCATGCTCAGACATCGGCGTCTTGATCTTGTAGGTCGAGCCGATCAGCATCTCCGGCCGTTCGACCGCCTCGTGCATCTGTACAATATTGCCCTTTTGGCCAGCTTCGGCCTCGGCCTTCGCAAGAGCCTTTTTTTCGGCGGTGACGACTTCATAGCCGACAATTTTTTGGTCAATTTTTTTCATTGCAGTCATCCTTAAAACTTCCCGTAGTAGCCTTCTTTGAGCGCATCAAAGAGGTTGGCGGCAGTATGGGTTTCCCCGTCGTATTCAATCATCTCATTGCCCTTGGCTTCCATTGTGGAACCATCGGCCAGGTTAAAACGATAGGTGGTGTTGGCCAGGTCGGTTTCCTTCACCAGAACACCTTGGAACGCCTCCGGGTTGAAGCGGAAGGTGGTGCAACCCTTAAGACCCTGCTCATAGGCATAGAGATAGATGTCTTTGAAGTCTTCGAAGGGATAGTCAGTGGGTACGTTGGCGGTTTTGGAAATCGACGAGTCGATCCATTTTTGCGCCGCAGCCTGAATATCGACATGCTGTTTCGGTGCTATATCATCGGAGGAGAGGAAATACTCCGGCAACTGGGCTTCGGCGGCTTCGGTGTACGGCATGGCCTGGTCATTAACCAATTGGCGGTAGGCCAGCAGTTCAAAGGAAAAGACATCAACTTTTTCCTTGGTCTTACGGCCTTCACGAATCACGTTGCGGCTGTAATGGTGCGCGAAGCTCGGTTCGATGCCGTTACTGGCGTTATTGGCAATCGACAGGCTGATGGTGCCGGTCGGCGCAATGGACGAATGGTGCGTGAAGCGGGCGCCGGTCTGGGCCAGTTCATTGACCAACTCTGGGGCCTCGGCGGCCAGCTTTTGCATGTAGCGGCTGTACTTGGCATGGAGGATCCGGCCCGGCAGTTTGTCGCCGACCTGATAGCCATCACTGAGTAATTCCGGCCGCGCGCGCACCATTTCTTTGGTGACTTCAAATTCCTCGGCCATCACCGGCGCCGGGCCTTTTTCACGCGCCAGTTCCAGGCTGGTCTCCCAGCCGGCTAGGGCCATGCTTTTGGTCACTTCTTCGGTGAAGGCGACCGACTTCTCATCACCATATTTCATTTGCAGCATGGTGATGGTTGAGCCCAGGCCCAGATAGCCCATGCCGTGGCGGCGTTTGCGGATGATTTCTTCACGCTGGCGTTCCAACGGCAAGCCATTGATTTCAACGACGTTATCGAGCATGCGGGTGAAAATCTGCACCACGTTACGATACTTGTCCCAATCAAAACGGGCCTTATCGGTAAAGGGGTCGGCGACGAAGTGGGTCAGGTTGACCGAACCGAGCAGGCAGCTGCCGTAAGGCGGCAGGGGTTGTTCACCACAGGGATTGGTGGCGCGGATGGTTTCGCAAAACCAGTTGTTGTTAAACTCATTGACCTTGTCGATCAGGATAAAGCCCGGTTCCGCGAAATCGTAGGTGGACGACATGATGATATTCCACAGATTGCGTGCCTTGATGACCCGATAGACGCGAAATGCGACCTGGCCGTCGGCGTTCTGCATATAGCCCTTTTTAACATGCCAGTCTTTCCAGATGACTTCAGCGCTGTTGTCGACATCCAGACCATCACGCACCACTTCGGCTTCGGAGACCGGGAAGACCA
>Ga0307492_10001023_pt1 | contig 11669 bp, 9 predicted proteins | sample SI3LmetaG_FD_202365 | JGI IMG/M metagenome (GOLD analysis project Ga0307492, IMG submission 202365) | Sea-ice brine microbial communities from Beaufort Sea near Barrow, Alaska, United States - SI3L | ecosystem: Environmental > Aquatic > Marine > Coastal | place: USA: Alaska | collected 2017-05-06
ACTCTAAATAGGCGGGTACCTCTTCTAGAAAGATATACCGTTCATTCTCAAAATCCATTCGGCAATAATAATGCGATAGCCCATTGGTTATCATCAGGTTCGTTGCATTTAATACAAAGTTATACCGAGCGATCTGATCAAAAGTTTCTTGCTTGATTTCGATTTTTGGCGCTTTACACTCTACGATGAGATGGATACTACCGTCGCTGTTAAACACTACTATATCATAGCGTTTGGTGGTTTTATTAAGTTTTATTTGTTTCTCAACATTGATTAGTGACAGCGGATATTTTTTTTCTGACATAAGAAAATGCACCACATGTTGCCGTACCCATTCTTCTGGTGTGAGTACCACAAATTTTTTCCTGATGACGTCAAAAATCATCGGTTTGTTTTCGTTACTTTTGAAACGAAACTCATACGTTGGAAAATGTAATTGTTGCATTGCCGTAAAGGTATATTTCAATTCTGAATTAGGAATGCAGAATTCAAAATTTTCTATAGGTATATCGAAAAGACTATATCATTCAGTTCAGATATCTCAGGAGTCGAAGTACATACGCATGGCGAGTTTTTAATACATCTAAAATAGTTTAGCTAAAATCAAAAATAAAAAATGCCCTTAGATAAAGTAAAATCTATCATCACAGATATAAAGAATAAAAACTTTAAACCCATTTATTTCCTAATGGGTGAGGAGCCGTATTATATAGATGCTATCTCAGATTTTATCGCAAAAAATGTACTCACCGAGGAGGAGCGAGGTTTTAATCAGATTGTATTATACGGCCGTGATGTCACTATTGATGACGTCGTGAGCAATGCCAAAAGGTACCCAATGATGGCAGAGAAGCAAGTAATCATTGTGCGGGAAGCGCAAGATTTATCTCGCACGATTGAAAATCTAGTTGGCTATGCAACAAACCCGCAACCATCAACAGTACTTGTTATGTGCTATAAGTATAAGAAGCTGGATGCGCGTAAAAAGTTAAGTAAAGTCCTTAAAAAAACGGGCGAACTTTTTGAAAGTAAAAAGCTTTATGATAATCAAGTTCCTAACTGGATCTCAAGAGTGCTGCAAGGTAAAGGGCATACAATAACACCTAAGGCGGCACAAATGCTCGTCGAGTTTTTAGGGAATGACTTAGGGAAAGTTAATAACGAACTTGAAAAACTGCTACTTATCATAAAACCCGGAGAACAAATCACGCCTCAGATTATCGAGCGCAATATTGGGATTAGTAAAGACTTTAATAATTTTGAGTTACAGAACGCACTTGGGGCAAAAGATTTTAAAAAAGCCTACAGGATTATTACTTATTTTTCTCAAAACCCAAAAGACCATCCTATTGTACTTACGGTCTCTCTATTATATAGTTTCTTCTCAAAATTACTCAAGTACCATTCCCTCACCAATAAAAGCGAAGCGGCAAAAGTACTCGGTGTAAACCCTTATTTTTTAAAGGATTATCAACAAGCAGCTGGCAATTATCCAATGAAAAAGGTGAGTAGTATAATTTCGGTCATTAGAGATGTAGATCTCAAAAGTAAAGGAGTAGGAGCTGCCGGACTTCCGCAAGGAGATTTGTTGAAAGAACTTTTAGTAGGGATTTTTGATTAATATGGTTTTGGATGACAACAATCTTTACAAAAATGCTGTTATATAAATTATATGTCTAAGAACCGCTTTTTGTTATTCCTCAGTACCTGTATGTTACATATAGTTTTACTGCAAGCTCAGGATGCGAATCCCAGTATCCAAGATTCAATTTCCGGAGAAAAGATATTATCGAGTATATTTTCTGAAACGGAAATTTCAAAAAGTTATTTCTATATTTCCCTATGGGGGCAACGCTATAGACAAGCGTATGCTACTCCCGTTGCTGCTCCCATTGTTGATCTAGCAAAGTATGAAGGCGGTTTACATATTGTAGAGCCGTGGGGTCCTAAGAACCCACGGGCATTGCTGTTGGCCGATGCAAAAGGCAACAATTATGTGCTGCGAGCTTTACGGAAAAACCCAACAGCATATCTCAACAATGGAGCGCTAAAGCAGGAATATGAAGAGGGCGAACTCGAAGACACCTACACAGCAGATTTTATTGACGATGTGGGCACGGGTGCGCATCCTTATATTTCGCTTGTGGTAGGTTCCTTGGCGCGTGATTTAGAAATTCCTCATACGCATCCCTCCTTGATTTATGTCCCTCGCAATGGCGCTCTCGGTGCGTTTGCCCAAAATTATGACGGAGCACTTTATTATATTGAAAAGCAAATCCCTTCGGAAATGTTATCTATTGATCACACAGCTTTAAACGATACAGTAGTTACAACGCAGAAAGTACTAGAGCAGTTAAGAGCAAGTGCTTCAAATAAAATAGATGAGACTGGGTATATAAGAGCGCGTATATTTGATATGCTTATAGGCGATTGGAATCGAAACGAATCACAATGGGATTGGCTTAGTTCTAGTACGAATGGAATAACGGTATATGCACCTATCTCTAAAAATAGCGATCAAGCATTTTCTAAAATGGGTGATGGTCCTTTAATGCGTTTGATAACCTATTTCTCAAAAAAACGTAGGAACTTAGAAAACTATAGTGGCGAATTAGTGAATCCAAAATGGCTCAATAAAAGCGCCTTTACTTTAGACAAAGCCTTGATTTCAAATCTCGATGCATCTTTTTGGGATTCCGAAGCTAAAAAGCTAAAGTTGGCTCTCACAGACGAAGTTGTGGAAAAAGCCTTTTCTAGAGTCCCACAGGAACTTGATGCTGGCATTTCAGAAGAAATAATTTTAAATCTAAAACAAAGACGAGAGCAGTTGCCGCAGCTGGTTAGCGCTTATGTAAAGCTACTCAGCAAACTCGTCATCATAAAAGGAACTGATAAAAATGATCGTTTTACCATAGTACGAAAGCCAAACGGAAGGACTAAAGTTACCGGGCAAGACAAAGAGGGGGTTGGAGTTCCTTTTTACAGTAATACGATACAAAAATGGGATACAGATCAAGTTTGGATATATGGTCTTGATGGTGATGATTCTTTTGAGGTTCTAGGTGCTGGGGCAAAGCAGGTGCCAATCTATATTTTTGGTGGAGCAGATAATGACAGCTATGATATTAAAAATGAGAAAGACATTCGTTTGTATGATTTTCCTTCTCAGGCTACAACACTTTCTTCTACCCGTCTAAAAGTGAACTTGATTGATGAGCCAGAAGCGGGTCGCTATGATCAAGAACGTTTACAGCGTTTTTCAAATAAAGTAAGGCCTTTGCTTGGGGTGAATGTGGACGATGGTTTGCGAGTAGGAGTAGAGAGCACCTTTACAGATTATGGTTTTCAACACACTCCATTTACGCAACAACATACATTGACTGCGGCATTTTATTTTGCTGCTTCAGGTTTTGATTTGCAGTATACTGGGCAATGGGTTCACGCTATAGACCAGTTTGACATAGGGCTTGATCTGCAGGCCACTAGTCCTAATTACACACTTAATTTCTTCGGTTTTGGCAATGAGTCGAGCAACCCTAATGAGGAGGATCCAGATACTTTTAAACTTGACTATAACAGAGTACGGGTGCAAAAGTTTAAAGTCGCACCTTGGGTTTCTTATCGTGATCCTTATGGGTATTCTTTAAAAACAACACTAGCCTATAAATCGATTGTCATTGAGGAAACCAATAGTCGCTTTATTCAGACCTATTATGAAAGCAGTGACAGTGCAACAAAAAATAGTTTTGTTGAACTAGCGGCAACGGCCTACTACGATGATTCTATACAAGACCTCATTCCATTTCTTGATGTATTAGTCACTATGATTGCAGGTAGTACGTTTAATATCACCGAAACCAGCAATGCCGTATTTGCAAATCCTAAGCTTGATGTTGGGCTTCCTTTTGATGCAGATGAGCGTGTAAAAATCACGAGTCGCTTAGCGTCTTATATTAATTTTAATAACAATATTGAGTTTTATCAAGGAGCAAGTTTAGGGGCTGAAACTGGTTTGCGTGGCTATCGAAATCAACGTTTCACTGGGTTAAATTCCTTCGTGCAAAGCAGTGACTTAAGGGTTAAGTTAAATCGCATACAAACAAAATTAATCCCTGTAGATATTGGGGTGTATGGAGGTTTTGATTATGGTAGAGTATGGATTAACAATGACGCATCAAACGACTGGAAGACATCAATAGGTGGTGGTCTTTTCTTTGATACTTCGGGGGTATTAGTCGGTAATATTTCTGCATTCTCGAGTGAAGAAGGGCTTCGTGTTGCCGTGCGGTTAGGTGTTGGATTTTAAGATAAAATGAGCCAACACCTTTTTAATATAACATTATTAGGCAAAAATAGAACTACCTTTTACTTACGCTGTACTTGCCAGCGCCCATAAGTGCAATCGTGACAAAACCTACTAAATAAAGCAAGGCCATTTCTTTTTTTGCCAGTGGGTCTGCGCCGTGAATCATAAATGCAGCAACGGCCATGGTAATGATTGTAGGAATCGCGGTCCACCTTACTTTGTAACCAATAATAATGAGAAGCGGCGAGATTACCTCACCAATGATTACAAGAATAGAAGTTACTAATGCGCCAATGCCTAAGGGGTCGCCTACAACCTCAAGGTTTCCATTAAAAACTTCGAGCATTTTTGGGATTCCATGTGTGAGCATAAGGCCGCCAAAGCCTATACGCATTACTAATGCTCCTATTGAAAAACTTCCAGATGTAGTCATATTGTTTTTGGGTTGGTTTAAGTTTTAAATGTAAGAAAAAAATGTAAAATGAAAAGAGATTATGTGACAATTGTTAAGTACACAGCTTGATTTAAATTCCTTATTTTTGTTGCAACTTATATCTACACATGCAAAAAGTAAAAGCTTGGATTTCTGCAGCACGTTTGCGCACTTTGCCACTTTCTATTTCGGGAATTTTAATAGCTGCCGCTGGCGCTGAAAACGTAGGCAAGTTTTCTATGGCGATCTTGATTTTAGCTTTGTTAACAACCTTAGGTTTTCAGGTGCTTTCAAATTTTGCAAACGATTATGGAGATGGAAAAAAAGGGACAGATAACAAGGATAGAGTTGGCCCTGTGCGCGCTATGCAAAGCGGATTACTTAGCGCAAGAGATTTAATACGCGGAATGATTGTTACAGCAATAATCACCATTTTATTATCTACAGTGCTCATTTTTCAAGCCTTTGGAAGCGACAATTTAGTACTAGCGTTTATCTTTTTCAACCTTGGTATTGCCGCGATAATTGCTGCAGTAAAATACACAGTTGGCGACAATGCATATGGGTATCGCGCTATGGGAGATATTTTTGTGTTTATCTTTTTTGGTCTTGTAGGTGTCGTAGGTTGTTACTTTCTTTTTACTACGGAAATAACAAGCCTCATGTTTTTGCCAGCAATGACTATTGGGTTCTTAAGCACGGCGGTATTGAACTTAAATAATATGCGCGATCGTATACCAGATCAAGCAGTGAATAAGAATACATTGGCCGTAGTTCTTGGAGGAAAAAAGGTGAAATATTACCATTATATATTGCTTGCCGGAGCCGTTATTTCTGCGGTATTATATTCTTATTTGGCCTACGATTTAAGCATCGCTTTTTTACCTATCATAGCACTTTTACCTATGATATTTAATGCAATTAAAGTCTATAAAAATAAGGTCCCAGCATTGCTAGATCCAGAACTCAAAAAGGTAGCGTTGAGTACTTTTTTCTTTGCCTTCTTGCATATAGTGGTTTCGTTCTGGTTGTAAATATCAGCTCTCAAAAACAAAGTGTTTAATTGTAATAAAAGACAAAAAAATGAAAATTACATACTATGGTCAGAACACACTGGCCTTAAAAATAGGGGAGTTTCATATTATCGTAGATCCATTTATCACAGGCAATGATCTTGCAAAGGATAGGGTGAATATTATGGAGCTAAAAGCAGACTATATTTTATTGACACACGCCCATCAAGACCACATACTTGATGCAGAGGCGATTGCAAAGAATACGAGTGCGGTTATCGTGAGTAATTATGAGATAGCGATGTATTATCAAGCAAAAGGCTTTGATGTACACCCTATGAATCACGGTGGTAACTGGCAATTTGACTTCGGAAATGTGAAATACGTAAACGCTGTCCATACAAGCTCATTCCCTGATGGAACTTACGGAGGCCAACCCGGGGGTTTTGTGATTGAAGGAGAGCATAAAAACATCTATATCGCTGGTGATACAGCGCTCACTATGGATATGAAACTCATTCCATTACGCACCAAACTAGACCTTGCTATTTTACCGATTGGTGATAACTTTACAATGGGAATAGACGACGCCATCACTGCAAGCGATTTTGTTGAATGTGATAAAGTGCTGGGGGTGCATTATGACACCTTTGGCTATATTGAGATAGACCATCAAGAAGCAAAACGTAAATTTTATGACGCAGATAAAGATTTGATGTTGTTAGATATCGGCGAAGCTATCGAACTATAAATCGATGTTAAATACAGGAAGAATCTATATTCAGATTATATAAAATAGTAAATTTGAGTAACCATTAAAAAGGACCATTTACATGTGTTTAAGATTTCCTCCTATTTTAAGTTTTGTGAGTAAAAAAAGTGCATCCTCTAGCGCTTTATTCATGCTAGTGCTATTTACCGTATTTCTATCAGTACCGTTTGGGTCAATAGCTCAGCAACGCACAAAGCCAGCAGATAGTAGCAGTGTTTGGACCTTAGCAAAATATGATGCTGGTTCTTCTTTTAGAAGCATCACCCATGCGGTTACGAGACCCATACATTGGAAAGGCGAGGACTTTGCAAAACTAGGGGGGCTCATCGCGGGTACTGCTATTATTTCTCTTGGAGATAGGCAGACGAGTAACTTTTTTACACAATACCAAGACTCGTACCCACAACCCTTAGATGACTATGGTTTTTACTATGCTAAGCCAGTCAACTTTTTAATCGCAAGTGCAAGTATTTATGGGTTTGGGTTGCTAACAAAAAACGAGGCGGTCCGTAAAACGGGAGTCCTCATTATATCGTCATCTGTCGTGGCTGGATATTCACAAATTTTAGCACGCACAGCCGTGGGTAGAGCACGTCCTAAATCTGGTTTTGGTAAATATGCTTTTGAGCCCTTCGCAGGAACTCAAGAATACTTTTCCTTCCCTTCTGGGCATACGGTACTTGCAGTGACTATGGCCCATTCTATTGCAAAACAATTTGATAATATCTGGATAAAATCTGGGATATATGCAATTGCAACCTTACCGCCATTATCCAGATTAATAAATGGCGAACACTGGTTAAGTGATGTGGCTTTTGGTGCTGCTTATGGGATTATTGTTGTAGATTGTATGGACAGGTTTTTATTTAATACAGACGCTTATTCTTATAAAGATAAAGACAAAAAAATAGCTTGGAATTTCACTTTCAGCAGCAATCAAATAGGCGTAGTAGGTACATTCTAACGTGTTTAATTTTTTAACTTATCATTATCAAAGCATCCTGCAAAAAACACGTTCTACATTTTAAACGCCCAAGTGGTACTTCTCGCGGTATCCTTAAAACAAAAGACGCCTATTATCTTATTCTAGAAGAAAATGGCAGAAAAGGCTATGGAGAATGTGGACTATTGCGAGGTTTAAGTATTGATGATCGTCCAGATTATGAAGAAAAATTGCAATGGGTTTGCGAGCATATTTCTTTAGGTGAAGAAGTGCTTTATGATGCACTTACGCAGTTTCCGTCCATACAGATAGCAGTGGAAACTGCCTTTAAATCACTACGAGCACAAAATCCATTTCAGCTTTTTGACACTCCTTTTTCTAAAGGAGAAAAAAGTATTCCCATTAACGGTCTTATTTGGATGGGTGATAAACACTTTATGAGAAGCCAAATTAAAGAGAAGCTCAAAGATGGGTTTTCTTGCATAAAAATGAAAATTGGTGCTATTGATTTTGCTTCGGAAATAGCGCTGCTTAAGAACATTAGACAAGAATTTACTGCTTCGGAAATAGAACTGAGAGTAGACGCTAATGGCGCATTTTCGCCGAAAGGCTCCCTAGAAAAACTAAAGCAACTTGCCGCCTTGGATATTCACTCAATAGAACAGCCCATTAAACAAGGGCAATGGGAAGAAATGGCACGACTCTGTGAGCAGTCACCATTGGCCATAGCACTAGATGAAGAACTAATAGGTGTTTTTACTGAAGAGAAAAAAATTAAATTATTAGACACCATTAAACCGCAGTATGTGATACTCAAGCCAAGTTTTATTGGCGGTTTTAGAGGCGCTGATCGTTGGATCGCATTAGCAGCGGAAAAGAGCATAGATTGGTGGGTTACGTCTGCCTTAGAAAGCAATGTGGGTCTCAATGCAATAGCGCAGTATACGTCTACAAAAAATAGTATCTTGCCACAAGGTTTGGGGACTGGTAATTTGTACACTAATAATGTGCCATCGCCGCTTGATGTGGACCATGGCGCAATACTATATAATATTGCAGCGCAGTGGGACCTAGATATTTTAAATCATTAAATACTTTTAGATTATGTATATAGCGCAAGCTTATAATTATTTACACGACTGGTGGCGTTATTTTGTTGTAGGATTATTAGTTGTTTTTATAGCAACACAAATAGGATCGTTGCCATTAATTGCAGCCTTAATGATTAAGATCTTAGGCGAGGGAGGCGATATGTCTGCCATAGAAGATCCAGCGGTGATGCTCAATGTTTTAGAATCTAATCTTACATTTTTCTTAATGTTACTCAGCTTTGCGGTAGGGCTCTTAGCACTTTATTTGGTAGTTAAGTATTTACACAAGCAGCCATGGATCACATTAACCACAAGCAGAAAGAAGACAGACTGGGGTCGCGTTTGGTTTGGATTTGGACTTATTGCGGCGATCACAATTATAACCACACTGTTGGACTATACTATGTCACCAGATAATTATATCATTCAATTTGACCTGGTACCTTTCTTAATACTGGCTGTGATTGGAATCGTATTAGTACCGCTACAAACTTCTTTTGAAGAATACTTTTTTAGAGGATACTTTATGCAGGGACTAGGAGTTTTGGCTGGTAATAGATGGGTTCCCTTATTAGTGACCTCCTTTTTGTTTGGTATTATGCACATCGCAAACCCAGAAGTAGATAAAATAGGATATATCATTTTGGTCTATTATATAGGAACAGGCTTATTTTTAGGGATCATTACGCTAATGGATGAAGGTCTGGAGCTTGCTTTAGGTTTTCACGCTGGTAATAATCTAGTGGGAGCACTTTTAATAACAGCAGACTGGACGGTGTTCCAGACACATTCTATCTTTAAAGATATTGCAGAACCAACGGTGGGGTTTATGGCTGTTGTGCCTGTCTTTGTTATATATCCTATATTAATTTTTATCATGGCTAAAAAATATAAATGGACTAACTGGAATGAGAAGCTCTTTGGTAAAGTGCCTAAGCCATTACCAGAATCCATAGAAACAATAGCGGAATAGCAAACGATGTCAAGTTCACTTCTACATCCTTCGTTTACTTTTAATGGATTGCAATTTTCTGAACCAGAGCTCAAGGAGTTCGCAGAAAAATTACAAGACGATGGTGCCGACTATGAGCAAAAAATAGGGAAGTTTATTACGCAATGGTTGAGTGATTCTTTAGAAATTAAAGTAAAAACCTCAGGATCAACCGGAGCCCCTAAAAAAATTATTCTTCAGAAAAAACAAATGATTGCAAGTGCTCAGGCTACGGGTACATTTTTTAAACTTGGAGCATCCACTTCTGCGCTCTTATGTCTTCCTGTCAATTTTATAGCGGGAAAAATGATGCTTGTCCGTGCGATGATTTTGGGCTGGGACTTACACGTGGTTGCGCCAGAAAAAGATGCCCTCACGCAGTATGATAACGAATATGATTTTGCGGCAATGGTGCCGTATCAGGTGTTTCACACACTAGATGCGATTCATAAAATTAAGAAACTAATTATTGGAGGCGGAGCTGTTTCTTCAGAATTACGAGCGCGATTACAAGCGGTACCTACAGAGGTTTTTGAAACCTACGGTATGACAGAAACCATTACACATATTGCAGTAAAAAGAATAAATGGATTAGCTGCTTCTTCCGTTTTTTCTGGGTTGCCAGATGTGAAATTTTCCCAAGATGACCGTGGGTGCTTGGTGGTGAATGCTCCGAGTATTTCAGAAGTACCTGTGATTACAAATGATATTGTAGCACTTAAGACCCCGACTCAATTTAATTGGTTAGGTCGTTTTGATAACGTGATTAATAGTGGAGGGTATAAATTACATCCAGAAATAATAGAAGCTAAACTTTCTAAAATGATAGATAGGCCTTTTGTTATTATTGGTGAGAAAGACGCGACGCTAGGAGAGCGTGCCGTGCTAATTTTTGAGGCGCCAAATACAGCACAACTTCCAAATTATTCTGAAGCCTTTGCATCCTTAGATCCCTATGAACGTCCTAAAAAAGTGTATACTTTATCAAAATTCCCACACACCGAAACTGGTAAAATAAAACGTGCAGATGTAAAAAATATTTTTAAAACACTGTATGCTCATTAAACGCTTGTTGTCTTTCTTTGAAGGCAATTTCATATATTTTCTTTATTTTAGTAGCGCCAAATATTGACCGCTATGAAAACATCATTACTATCTTTTTTCATTTTATTTATCTCTACCATTTGCTTGGGTCAAGACTGGATCGAATTGCCTAATTCTCCCGTTGACGGCACTCGTTTTGATGATATATGCTTTCTCAATGAAGACCTTGGATGGGCCGCAAATGGTGGCGGAGGTTCTGTGTGGAAAACTACAGACGGAGGTTTAAACTGGCAACTCCAGTTTGAAGATTCTGGTTATTTTAGAAATATAGAATTTCTCAATGAGAATGTAGGATTTCTCGGTACCCTCAACAACAAGTTTTACACAACCACAAACGGTGGCGATGACTGGGAACTTGTTCCATTAGATCCTAATGTGCCGGCAATTTGCGGAATGGATGCCGTAGGGGAGAGCACCATTTTTGGCGTAGGGGCTTATTTTAGTCCAGCCTATCTTATTAAGTCTACAGATGGGGGTCAAACTTTTACTTATAAAGACATGTCTGAGTATACAGATGGTCTTGTAGAGATATTAATGATGGATGAATTTCACGGCTACACTTCGGGTCGAGGGTATGATGGCGGCGTGATTCTAGAAACCTTTGATGGCGGGGATACCTGGACAGAAATATTTAATACTGGGTTTGCAGGCGAGTATGTTTGGAAATTGCAAGTACGTGATGAAGTTAAAATTTTTGCTTCCGTAGAATCTACTATGCAGGGTAAATTAGTGAAGTCATTTGATGGAGGTAATACATGGGAGACAAAAAGTTTTCCTGACAACTCTGTGCAAGCCGTTGGTTTTATATCTGATACCCGTGGATGGATGGGCGGACATAATACTGGATTTTATGAAACCAATGATGGTGGTGACACCTGGGAGTCTTTAAATTTAGGAGCATCGCTTAATCGCTTTGTTTTCTTAAGCGACAACTTGATTTACTGCGCGGGGACTAAAATCTATAAGTACGATATGCGTCTAGGCGTATCTGAGTTTCTTAATAGTGCCGCGCCAGA
>Ga0307492_10001024_pt1 | contig 11667 bp, 10 predicted proteins | sample SI3LmetaG_FD_202365 | JGI IMG/M metagenome (GOLD analysis project Ga0307492, IMG submission 202365) | Sea-ice brine microbial communities from Beaufort Sea near Barrow, Alaska, United States - SI3L | ecosystem: Environmental > Aquatic > Marine > Coastal | place: USA: Alaska | collected 2017-05-06
AATCAATCCAACAAAATTACTCAATCCCATTCATTATAATAGAGCCTATAAAAGTGATTATGAAATTGCCTGTCTAAGGCAGGCAACTTTGTTGGCCGCGAAAGGCCATCTTGCTGCAAAAGAAGCATTTTATAATGGTCAGTCTGAATTAGAAATTAATATCGCTTATCTACTTGCAACAAAACAAAAAGAAGAAGAGTTGCCATACGGAAATATTGTTGCCTTAAATAATCATGGCGCTATATTGCACTATAGCGACTTAAATCGTCAGCGTTTGAGTCAACAAAACACTTATTCTTTGCTGATTGATGCTGGGGCAAGTTTTCACGGTTATTGTTCTGATATTACCAGAACCTGGTCTTTTCAAAAAAATGAATTCAGTGAGTTGATCGTTGCTTTTGATATCCTTCAACAAGATTTAATAAAAGAGTTAGCGCCCAACAAGTCTTATGTGGATATACATATAAGTACTCACATGAAAATTGCTGAATTACTCAGAGCAATGGACTTTATACATTGTGATGCCCAAACGGCGATTGAAACAGGGATTAGCAGCACCTTTTATCCACATGGTTTAGGTCATTTATTAGGCTTACAAGTTCATGATATAGGGGGTCATCAGATAAATGCACAGGGTGAGATTAAAAACCCACCTAAAGATCATCCTTTTTTACGTCTAACGAAAAGTCTAGAGATAGGCTTTTGTATCACTATGGAGCCGGGCTTGTACTTTATCGATATTTTATTAAATAAAATAAAACAAACAGAACATAGCAAATTGATTAATTGGGCCAAGGTCGAGAGTTTTAGAAAATATGGTGGAATACGCATAGAAGATGACGTGGTTATTCACCAAAAGAGTGTAGAAAACCTGAGTAGAGATGCTTTTGCCCAATTAGATAATTAATTTAAAGATGACTAGTAGCTATTTAATACCCGCTGAAAAATTAACTGTAGAAATTGAGGTTCGAAAGAGTCGATTTATTTGTCACTTAGCACAGGCAGATAATGTTGATTCAGCCAAAGCATTCATTAATGATATTCGACAGCAGTTTTCAGATGCAACACATAATTGTTGGGCTTTTCAAGCTGAGGTTCCAGGAAGTACACGCAGTATTGGTTGCAGTGATGACGGTGAACCTCATGGTACTGCCGGAAGACCAATGCTTACTGTTTTGTCACATTCAAATGTTGGTGAAATAGTGGCTGTAGTAACTCGATATTATGGGGGTACTAAATTAGGTACCGGCGGTCTTGCTCGAGCTTATAGTGATAGCGTAAAAGCAGCTCTTGAAAAGTTAGAACTTTGTGAAAAGGTTGATTGGAAATTTTGTAAATTATGTTTTGATTATTCCCTTCAAAATAACATAGAAACAATTCTTGGTGAGCAGAGTGCACAAATTATTCATCGTTATTTTGATGAAAAAGTTTGTTTTAAGATTCGTTACAATATGGAGTCATTCGTTGAGCTAAATAGAAAGCTCGGTAATATTAGTCAGGGCAAACTTAAACTTTCTGCTGAAGTAATTCAAAAAAACGATTTGCGATCAAAATAATCTGAACAAAGCTAAGAATTGCTTATAATCATTTAAAGATGTCAGGCATAATGACTTATCGCGCTGTTAGAGCCAAAATAAATCAAAATTTTAAAGGTAAATTATCATGATAGATGCAACAAAAATTGACGAGCTGGTTCGTAAATTAACAGCAACAATTCCTCCAGGCTTAAAAGAATTTGAAGCAGAGGCAAGAAAACAATTTCGTGGAGTTTTAGAGTCGGGTTTATCAAAAATGGATCTAGTTAGTCGAGAGGAGTTTGATATTCAAGTTAAAGTACTGGCAAAAACTCGACAGAAGATTGACCTCTTAGAACAACGACTCGCCGAACTTGATAAAACAGAATAAGTTTTTAGCTGTCAGTAAAAATAAATAAACACTGAGTAAAAAAACTACATCATCCTACAGTCAATACCATTCTTTTAGGTGGATAATACGTAACTAATTTTATAATAAAGAAAAAATAGTTATGTCATTAGCCGTAATTCTATCACGAGCCAGTTTTGGCATTAATGCACCAGAAGTAACAGTCGAGGTGCATTTATCCAACGGTCTGCCATCAATGTCTATCGTAGGTCTTGCTTCTGCAGAAGTGAAGGAAAGCAAAGAAAGAGTGCGAAGTGCTCTTATAAATTCTGGATTTGATTTTCCTGCACGACGAATTATTATCAATTTAGGGCCAGCTGATTTACCGAAATCTGGAGGTCGTTTTGATTTGTCTATTGCTTTGGGAATATTAGTTGCTTCCGAACAACTTGAGAGAAAATATCTAGATAATTTTGAAGTGCTTGGAGAGCTTGCCTTAAACGGAGAGTTGCGATCAATAAATGGTGCGCTCAATGCTACTATTGCTGCAGAATCAATACAAAAAAACATCTTATTGCCTCTCGTTAACGCCAGTGAAGCTTCCCTAACAGAATCGACAACCATTTTTGCTGCTTCTACATTAAAAGAAGTTTGCATTGGTTTAGTCAATAAAGACTCTATACATTTTAAATATAAGAAAGTTGCTGCGACTAATATCGTGAGTTATACGGATATGGCGGAAATAAAAGGCAATCAACACGCAAAAAGAGCGTTATTAGTAGCAGCGGCAGCCGGTCACAATATCCTTTTTGTCGGATCGCCTGGCACTGGGAAAACAATGTTAGCACGAACACTTCCAAGCTTATTAACTGAAATGTCCGTTAAGGAAGCAATGGAAATAGCTGCTATTGAATCGATTGCTAAGGAAGGCATTTCTGTTGATAACTTATATCGTCGACGTTTTAGAGCTCCTCATCACAACTGTACAGTGGCATCAATCACAGGAGGGGGGCGTATTCCTGTTCCTGGTGAAATATCCTTGGCGCATCGGGGTGTATTGTTTTTTGATGAACTGCCAGAATTTCCAAGATCAGTATTAGAGAGCTTAAGACAACCCCTTGAAGATGGCCACTTAACTGTTTCAAGGGCGCAGTGGAAAGTAAAATTTCCGGCAGAGTTTCAATTTGTGGCTGCGATGAACCCTTGCCCTTGTGGATATTTTGCCAGTGAAGAAAAGGAGTGTCATTGTTCTAAATCAAAAATTCTACAATATTTAGGCCGTTTATCAGGACCGCTGTTAGACCGTATAGATATACAGGTAATGGTCAATAATCCAAAAATTTCTTTACTCGATAGCAATCAACCTAAACAAGATAGTAGCCACAGTTTTAGAGATAAGATTTCAAAGTGTAGAGAGCTACAAATTAATAGACAAGCAGTGCTAAATAATGACTTAGCACTGTCAGCCCTCATTGAGTTGAGTAATTTAGATAAAAAAAGTCATAAGGTCTTTAATCAGGCGATTAAATCTCATCAATTATCCTTACGATCTCAACAAAGAATTTTACGGGTCGCTAGAACGATAGCTGATTTAGAATCATCAATAGATATTAAGGCTTCGGCAATTATTGAGGCCTTGTCTTACCGAATATTTGATCAATTAATTAAAAAAGCCAGAAAATACACCTAACTAGTTTATTTGTGTTTTATTACATATATTGACAATAGCTATACCTCAGATGCTTTGATAAAAGAGATCCTGCACAGCATAAAAGAGACTGTACTTTTATGATAATCACTGTAAAAAGTTGTTGGGTTAAATTTTGATTAGGTGACTATTGATATGAATATGCCCTTTATATAACTTTCATAGCTTGAGGTTGATGCTTTACTGACATTATAAATATTGGTATGGGTAGAGCAGCAGATTCGTTAAGCCAATTGATTTATTAAAGATTCTTATTTAAATGAAACAGAAATTCTCAATCAAAAATTATAAAAAATTGAGCAGTAACCTTATATTATGGAGAAAAACCCTTCCTTCACGGTAACAACATTGCGGTTTGCTTTAAAAAGAGTGTTAGTAAAAATTCAGAGTGAGCAAATCTGATAAATTCTCAATGATGAGATCAGCAGGGTTGTTAATAGGCTGTTGTTGATTTTGATTGAACCAAACTGAACGGCAACCAGCTTGATGAGCTCCAATAATATCCGTATCTATCATATCTCCTATATGCAATAACTCTTGAGGTTTAATATTAAGTTTTTCAGATGCATATAGAAACATACTGGGGTGTGGTTTTGCTTGTCCAGTATCAAGAGGTGAAACAGAAAATTGAAAAAATTGTTCAAGACCCATACTTTTTATACAAGCATTACCATTACTGATAGCGACCAGTGGAAGTTGCTTTGATAGTTTAAGTAATACATCTTTCGCTTCAGGAAATAATTCAATATTCTGACGAGCCTGCCAGAATACATCAAAAGCCTGTTGCTCTTTGGAGGAGTTAATTGTATAGCCAGCTGTTGTTAGAGTTGCCTTAATATGGAGTCGACGAATCATATTTAAGTCGGCTATATCAGGATGGTTTTGTTTAATCTTGATTGCAGATGTTATAAAGCTATCAAAAGTAAAACTATTAGAAAAATTAGGATAGTTATTTTTTAGATAGGCATAAAGCAGCTGATAGGCGTTGTTAATAACCGGCTTATTATCATAGAGGGTATCATCAAGATCGAAGCTTAAAGCTTTAATGTTAATCATCTTTTTGCCGTTCGGGTAAAGTGTCATTATGACAATTTCTTTTTGTGGGCTCTTGGATGAGCGTCATCATAAATTTTTGCAAGGTGTTGAAAATCCAAATGAGTATAGATTTGAGTTGTTGATAAGTTGGCATGGCCGAGTAATTCTTGAACAGCCCGAAGATCGCCAGAAGATTCAAGCATGTGGGTTGCAAAAGAATGGCGCATTTTATGAGGATGGACAGGGGTCGATAATCCTAAACGCTGCCCCCAATATTTTAAGCGAGCTTGAATAGAGCGATGGCTAAGTCTGGAACCTCGTTGACTAACAAAAACAGCGGCTTCTTCAACATTAGCCATAGTATCCCGCAGTTGTAGCCAGTTTTTTATAGCTTTTAGAGCCTTGCTGCCCACTGGTACTCGCCTTGTTTTATTGCCTTTACCTATAACCTGCACAGCATTGTCAGAAAAATCAATATTAAAGAGGTTCAAGTTTGCTAATTCAGCAAGTCTAAGACCAGAGCTATAGAGCAATTCAAGAATGGCGTGGTCACGTATTTCAAGAGCGCTTTCAGTTGGCATGCCATCTAACAATTTAAATATTTCGTCAATTTCAATGTCACGTGGCAATTTTCTCGCCATTTTTGGGGCATTTAAACTATCCAATGGATTAGCTTCGGCTTGTTTCTCTCTAATTAAAAAATTATAAAGGCCGCGTAACGCTGAAAGTCTCTGGTGAATACTACGTGGTGATAATCCACCGCGATGCCATTTTGCAATTAATGATCGAAAATGATGTATATCTAATTGCTGCCAACCAGCTTTAGTGTCTTCGCCACAATCAATCAAGGTAGTGGTCAACTGCCTTCGGTAGCTTTTAATGGTGTGAGGGGAGTAGTTTTTTTCACGATACAAATGCTCCAGATAGTGATTAATTTGTTTGTCTGGAGCAGGCATTTATTATCCTATTGATCTTTTTATTGATCTTTTTATTGATCTTTTTATTGAGTTCTCTATTGAGTGAAGCGGTAAAGTAATTTACTCAATATATCAGAAATTAGTAGTAAAAAAAGATCACCCATTTCAGGATCAAAATGTACCTCATCTTCACTACCTAACACTAAAAGTCCTAATTCACCTTTTTCACCAAGAGGCAATATAGCTGCAGATCTAACAAGGTTGTGATCTTCAAATAAGGTCTCTTTTTCTGATGTTTTTAATCGCCCACAAACCGGTTGTTGTTTTGGGAAGTTGTCACCTAGTGCATCGCGAATAATGTTCATGTCAACGGTCGATTGACTAAACTTAGTTGCATCCAGAAGTAGATTGCGGGAGTTAATATCATATAAAGATGACAATTGCTCAAAAAGGAGTACGGTTAGTTGCTCGACACTTTCTGCAGGGATCAGTTGGAGTGTTAAGGTCATTGTTTGTTTTAATAACTGTTGGTTATCTTGAGCGTTTCTTATGACATTTTGCATTTCGTCTGCAATGTCTTTATTACGTTGCCGTAGCCCTTTCATTTGTCTTTCAACAAGTGAAATTGAACCGTCAGCATGATCAGTAAGATCCATCATTAACATTAAATCAGAGTGTTGCTGAAAAAAATCACTGTGATCTTTTAAGTAACCAGCAACGTCTTCAGCCGTTATTGTATTATTATTAGCTACAGCTTGCGATTGATTCATAAGTTTATTTGTCCTCGATAGACTATAGTGGATGGGCCGGTCATTGATACTGACTTGGTATTACCTCCCCAACGAATAAATAGATGTCCACCTGGAAGGTCGACCCGAATGTTGTCTTCACATAAGTCGGCTTGTCGTGTTGCCACCATGGCAGCACAGGCGCCGCTTCCACAAGCAAGTGTTTCACCACTACCTCGTTCGAATACTCTGACTTTAATATGTTTCCGATCAATTACTTGAATAAATCCCACATTCGTTTGTTCAGGAAAATCTTCGTGCTGGCCTATCATCGGACCAAGCTTTTCAACAGCAGCTGTATCAATATCATCAACAAAAATAAGTGCATGAGGATTACCCATCGATAAAATCGAGAGTTGGTAATTTCCTAGATCTGTATCAAATGAATAACGTTGCTCTTTATTCTCTCGATTTAGAGGTATTTTTGCAGGTTCAAAAATAGGAGCGCCCATTTGAACAGTGACGAGACCGGAATTTTCGAATTGCATACGGACCTTGCCCGTGATGGTAGTGCCAATTATTTTGTTTTTCCATGTCAATTGTTGGTCACGAATGAATCGAGTGAGGCAACGCATACCATTTCCACATTGCCCAACCTCTGAACCATCGGCATTAAATATCCTAAAGTGAAAATCCGAATCTGGATCTTGAGGTGGTTCGACGGTTAATAATTGGTCAAAACCGATGCCTTTATTTCGGTCCGCTAGTTGGATAATTTGCTCGGTGTTAAAACTAAAATCCTGAGTGATTAAGTCAACCATCATAAAATCATTACCCAGACCATGCATTTTAGTAAAAGCTACTTTCATTGGTTGGTCTCTTTTTCTACTGAGGGTAGTTGTTTTATGGTATGTTGTTTTTGGTAAGCTTGATCGATTTCAATGGTGTTTTTCTCCGCATGGCGCAGGGCGCCTTTCTGCCCACAACCTGAAAGTAAGCAGCTGAATAGAGTCATTAAAATAAAAGTGTGCAATTTAATCATGTTAAACTTAAGCAATACCGTGGTTTTTATTGTAGTGAGTATAGCAGGATAAATGCCATATCCTAGGATAGGATTGTACTAAGCTGCAAAAATTGTGGCAAAATAGCGTTCTTAAACCAAATTTATAGAGTTGAAATCAAAAATGGAAGAAAGCAAATTTAACCAATACATAGATGAAACACTTTTAGCAATTGAAGACGCCATTGATGAGATGGGTTTAGATATTGACTATGACACCATTGCAGGTATTTTGACGCTGGAGTTTGCTAATCAAAGCAAAGTTATAATCAATCGGCAAACAGCTTTAAGTCAATTATGGATCGCGGCTAAATCAGGTGGCTTTCACCTTGATTATCTTGATGGTCAGTGGTTTTGCAAAAACGAAGATTGTAACCTTCACGTATTGCTCGATAGAGTATGCTCAGATCAGGCTGAAACAAAGGTTAGCTTAAATTTAAAGATGTCTTAAGGTTAAGTGTTATAAAGTTCTTTGAAAAGAGCTGCTTCTAAACTCTTTTTAATTTCAAGATACTGACAAATAGCCTGCCGATTTTTAGGTGCAAAGGCTGAAATATCTAAATCGGTGATATAAGCGGGATAGAGTTTCTTTCTATTTCTAAAATGTAAAATTTGTATTGCCACAGCCGAGAGCAATCGATCACCGTACTCAAGAGGGGAAAATTCAATATCATTACAATAATAGGTGAAAAGCGGTTTTCCATGGTGATTTTCTGAAGCAATGACTTGAATGTTAGAGTAACGACCCAAGGTGGATTCATTGATCATTAATCGTTCACGTACTTTCCATGATATCACCGTTCCTCTACCCTTAGTTATTTGGTATAGACGGGGTGTTTTTGTGGCGGTTAAGCCAGCCATGATGCCTTGACGGTAGATAACCGATTGCAAAAACCGACTGTAGGGATTTAACAGGGTAAGATGATCATGAAATTGTTGCCGCTGATAAAACAAGGTACCGGTGTCATCGAGCACCCAAACTTCGGCAACATCATCCTTAACATAATAAAAAAGTTGGATCTCATTAATTTTATTAAGACTAAAGATTTTATTAAGAGGTGTATCGGTGAGAGTATTTCTATCAACCGTTAAAGGTGAAAATTGTTTACAGGCTGAGCCCAGTTGACGATATAACTTTTCTTGATTTGAGAGTACTTGCCATTCTATTTGCTCTTGGGACATTTCAAATAGCACATATTGATTCGACATGGTGAATAAATACCGACGTACTTCATGTTCTTGATCATTATACCAAGCATCGGTAATGTCGCTCCATAGCTCATTAACTCGACGGATGATTGATTCAGAGCGTGTTTTGCAATAGCTTTGGACCACCAGAACAGGCTGATCTTTTTTATGCATTGGCAAGTCTTGTAACCAGGCATTAAGTGCATAGATCAACGACTGCTCAGTTTTATAACTAGAATGTAGGGCCTCACCCCAACTATTAAGATTTAACATTTCAAAATTTAATGCTAAGTTTAGATGTTGATTTCCAAAATTAATAGCGTCGGTCTTATTGCTTATTAGTTGTAGACCGCGACGAGTCAACTCAGCCATGGGATCTGTTCCGAGATTAATGATGACTATACTAAAAAGGTTACGTGCAGGATTTTTGAAAGCATCATCATTGGGAATTCTTACATCCACTGGAAAGCGTTGAATGATTCCATTGCAAACTTGTTTAAGCTCTTTAATGTCTAAATTGTTATCACCCTGATTTAATTGAAATTGGGTTGATTTATTTAACAAACCATTGAGATAGGCCCAACTGATTAATTCGATAAGGTTTTCACTATGTTTTATTGCGCTGTGATAAGTAGACTCTTTGACCTCAACCCTATCTTTATACAATAGCCAACTACTGATATTTGAGCTTGATTCTTTGTATTGAAAGGTTAAAAAATCTTCGTGTAAGTTAGGTGCAATTCCTGGATTTACAAATTCAATTTTCCCCGATCGCCTTTCAAAGGCAGCATATAACTTTCTGCCAAGTAGATTGATATCTTGTTGACTAATTCTGCTTAAAGCACGTTGTCCTCGTGCAAAATTTGATAAGAATTTATAACAATTAGTGATTTCTTGAACAAGTTTTCTACGCTCAGCAATTACTCGAATGATTTTCCAAGTCTTTCTTGCATCGAGCTGAAGGAGTTGATCTTGTTCCCAACTCCACTGCCGAACAAGTTCAGTAATTAACTCTCTTCGCCAATTTATAACTGCTCTTACAGGTGTTGTACTCACTTTGATGCTAACTTTAATATAAAAACAACGACGGATGAGCTCTAAACGTTCGAATTCTTTTCGTTCTTGTAAATAGGATTCTACCTTTCGATAAACCATAAGATAGGGATCGATTTGATTTGCATCTACATCTTCATCGTAAACTAATTGTTTAAAATCCTGACATAGAGGTGAAACTTCAGGATGCATACTTGCATAGACTTCCATCAAAGCGATTTTTAAGACCGACTTATAAGGTGAATCAATTCCTTTATAGACTTGCCATAGAGCTGCGCCAAAAAATTCATTGGCAGGGATTTCTGGAATACGACCAAAATCAATCCAATCACTTGAACGTAAATAGCGTTTTTTTATTAATTGCTCAGAGTATTCGTCATAGTTGTTATTTTCAGCAACTGGCACCATCCACCATAGAGGATACCGGCCTGCTAATAAAATTGCCGTTCGATAAAACTCATCCAGTAACATGAAGTGCTGACTACTGCCTGCTCCTTCTTTATCCATGGGAGCGGAATGTTTACGGCGAAAATAATCTTCATCCATAAGGAAAAAATGTACTTCAAGTCCAAGCGACTCAGACCATTGGGTGATCAGTGTTAATTTTTTCTGAAGTAGTGTTAAGTTTTCTTTATCAAGCCCTTTTCTGTGGCAAACCCAGATATCAATATCGCTTTCACCGGAATGACCGATAGTGCCAGCCGATCCCATAATAAAAATGGACAGTATTTCTCTGCGCATCTGGGCACGTTTCTTCAGGGTAAAACTTTTTGCAATACACTTAACTGCCCTGATGGCAACTTTTCCAGGTGTATAATCTGATATTCCTGAAGGCACTTCTTTATTGACGTAACCGGGTAAAATAGGATGGTTTTCATGGATCGCTAGGGTAATAATATCTGAAAAGTCGTGTTGATGATCTGGCATACTTTTACGCATGCGTTGCAGGCGTTGTTTGTTAAGACGAATAAAACGTCTTTTAATGTCAGCCATTTGCTTACGATCCAGACCGCTGTCCTTGTCATCGTCGAAAGCCAGTTGCTTTTCAAGTTCCATATTAAAACGCCATAAGTAAGATAAATAAACATCAATATTGAGCTATAGCATATACCGAAATGGGCAATGGGTATATACCTGCCAATAAGTGGTTCACAGCTAAATCTAAATATTTAACAGCACATAATATAGACGTCAAACTTGCAAGTTAGCAAGAATTTGTGAACACTAACACCATGAAAATAAATTATATGAATATTGGACAAAGCGACAACGATAAAAAGGTATTTTTCCTACCTGACTTTTGTCATGCACGGTCAGTGTTTATGGTGATATTGGTTTCGGAACTGCTGGCTCTTATTTTGACACTTTTTCGCTTTCAAAGTGATATATTTTGGCTACAATTAGGCCGCTATTCTTTAATTATCCAGTGGATAGCCCTGTTAAGTACCGCACTGCTATGTATGTCTAGACCACTATTAAGTCGTCTAAGTGATCTACATTCCGGATTAATAAGCTATGGCTTAGTGCTTATGGTCACTATGCTGGTAACTGTAAGCGCAATTTTGGGTGAAAATTGGCTGCAAAACGGTCCAACAATCAATTTGTTAGAAGAGCCAGGATTATTGGGTAATTTATTAGTTTCTGCTATTTTAAGTGGAGTGATGCTACGCTTTTTCTATTTACAGGCTCAGTATCGACGTCGAATAATCATTGCTGCTGATGCAAAACTTGAGGCTCTTCAAGCACGGATACAACCACACTTTCTATTTAATAGCATGAATATTATTGCCACATTAATCCCTATTAATCCGATTTTAGCTGAGAGTGTGATTGAAGATCTTTCGGACTTGTTTCGTGCAAGCCTAGCCGAACATCGTAGTCAGGTCAGCTTGCAATCAGAAATTGATTTATGTAAACGCTATTTAGGTATTGAACAGTTAAGGCTAGGAGAGCGCTTACAATCGAAATGGCAGCTTCCTGATAATATAGATTCTGTAAGTATTCCACCCTTGACGTTACAGCCTTTAATTGAAAACGCTATTTATCACGGTATCCAACCACTTATAGAAGGCGGTGTTGTTTGTATTGATATTAAGATCAATGAGGATAGTTGTC
>Ga0307492_10001025_pt1 | contig 11664 bp, 14 predicted proteins | sample SI3LmetaG_FD_202365 | JGI IMG/M metagenome (GOLD analysis project Ga0307492, IMG submission 202365) | Sea-ice brine microbial communities from Beaufort Sea near Barrow, Alaska, United States - SI3L | ecosystem: Environmental > Aquatic > Marine > Coastal | place: USA: Alaska | collected 2017-05-06
ATGAATAACTCATTGACAGCAATAGGCTCTCTGAAACTATCAATCAACTTTGTGGCTAATATTAGGGCACCTACTGCGATATTTTTTTCTAAAAATACGATTACAAATTCATCACCGCCAAAACGGAACAACATGTCCGAGTCACTTAAACACAGGCGTATCCTCTGTGCTGCATTGATCAAGAATGTATCACCAATATCATGGCCGTGGGTATCGTTGACCTTACAGAATTTATCAAAATCAAGAAACATAACCGTTAATCTGTTTGATTCTCGTGTCATATTTGCCAGCAATTTTTTCAACTGATAATTCAGCATATTACGATTAGGTAGGCCAGTCAGACGGTCATACATGGCGATATTTTCTAACTCTCGGGTATTCTGTTCAATTTTTCCATCTAAAAACTCCAATTCATCACCGAGCAAGCTTGCAGAGTCTTGTAATAATTCAATTTCATCGACAAAGAATCGGCTTTTTGCAAACTTATGAATACGAAACTCTTTATACTTTTTTTGAGCTAAAAGAGGTAGCTGTTCCGCCACTAAAATCAGGCGGCGGCGAAATTGTTGGGTCATCAAAAATATGGCAAGAACACAGAGTACAACCACAGTAATAGATATAATCATTTTCAGTTTTTGAGGTACTAAAAATTAAATCACTGTTGCTATCAAATAACCATAAATCATTGATATGCCAGTTAAGTTGTAGATAGTCAAATTCATGTTCGAAGAAAAACGCGGTGGCCTCAATATTGTCAGCGTAATTGGCTTGGAAGTGTACAAAGGATTCAAACCAGGACTCCATTCTGGTTCGCAGCAGACCTCGGATCAGCTCAAATTGTTATTGATCTTGATCGAGCAATGTTTGCTGTTGAACAGAATAGTCCTGGTTATTTTTGTTCACCCACAGATAAGTTAAAGAGACACTAGCAAACAATAAAAAAGCCATTAAAATGCTCGTTATTTTTGTGGGTAAGCTGACAAATTTACGCATCGATTAAAACCAATACATAAGCTGCATAGCCCAAATATCCCAATATTGTCCTTGATACAATAGATTAAACATTATTCTTTGAGATGTCTCATCACCTGTAAATAGAGTATCGTTATCTCCTCGTTGGTAGCTAAAATCAGCATCCAATAATGAAAAACCAAATTGAAACTTGCTTAATTTAGGACGCCAATACACACTAAACTGCGTATCGAAATCGTGTTTTAATTTTCCAGAAGCATTTGAGCCTAATAAATTCTTTTTTTGCTCTTCACCTAGTCCTGAAAACACTAATTTATTCCATATACGATCCAGTTGATATGGAAACATACCGAGCACTTTGGTACTGAAAGCTTGATGTGTTTGATGTTGATTCGGAAGGACATAAACAGTAATTGCTTGACCATTAGACCAAGTAGTTTGGCGCATAGAAAAAATCCTTCGTATTTGTTCGACGCTAATATCTTTAGATTCAACCGAGGGATTTACCACAACTTGTATTGCAGACGCTTAACTACTAACCGAGAAGGCTACAAATAATAGGCAGCTCAAACCTATAAATAAAAGTGAGTGAAAATGTTGACGAATTAGATTCAAAAACAAACTCTGTACAGGGTGAAATTTTATACTAAATAAGTTTTAGCAAAAAGTGAGAACTTAATAAAAATTAATTACGATTCAATCTGTTAGATTAACTACAGTATGGCTCAATTTAAACTAATGTTAGTTCCTCATTTGTCAAAACCTGCTAAAGTAACTTTAGTTTTGAATACTCTCATCTGCCCTTATAAATCATGACCCGAAATTTCCATCCCAGTACCAAGCAAACAGCTGTATTACTTAGTTATTCATTATTATGGATACTGATTATACCCTTTGCCCTTTGTCACTTTGTTTATCAACTTATTTGGCGTAAATCAGGATATACAAAAGCCCGTTTATCCCGCTATGGTTTTACTCCAAATCAAGATACTCAGAAAAATGGCCCTCTAATACATTGCGCGTCAGTCGGTGAAGTGGTGGCAGTACAAAATTTAGTTGAACAACTATTAGAGCACAATCCCAAGCAACGCATAACTATCACCACCAATACCACCACAGGTGCTGATAGGGTAAAGCTACTGTTTGCAGATCGTGTTAGCCATGCTTATCTACCCTATGACTTCCCTCTTTTTATAAAGATTTTTCTTAACAGAAAACGCCCAACCAGAGTGCTTATCAATGAAATGGAATTATGGCCAAATTTGTGTGATCAGTGCTGGCGTTCAAATATTCCTATTTTTATCATAAATGGCAGAATGAGTGAGAAATCAACCAAAACTTATCAAAAATATCCTTCTTTATTTCAACCTATGTTTGAAAAAGTCACTGCAATCTGCGCTCAAGATCAAAGAGATTACCAGAACTACCTGACTCTTGGAGTCAGCCCTGAAAAGCTAACCTTAACCAATAACATTAAATTTGACTTAAGCATTTCTGATTACGATATCGCCTTGAGCCAAGCGCTTAAAACTAACTTTGACTTAGAGACGCGTTTAATTATTGTGGCTGGCAGCACCCATGAACCTGAGGAACAAATTTTACTGGATGCCTACTTGGCGTTGGTAGCACTTTATCCGGGGTTATTATTGATTATTGTTCCTCGTCACCCTCAACGCTTTGAAAAGGTGCATCAACTGCTACAAACACAAAATATTGAAACGACTTTAATGAGTGAGGCTAAACCATGCACCTCCATGACCCAAGTATTATTATGCGATCAAATGGGCAAGTTGCGCTCCATCTATGCATTGGCAGATATCAGTTTTGTAGGAGGCAGTTTAGCTGATAGAGGTGGACACAATGCTTTAGAGCCTGCGGCTGTGGCAGTACCAATATTGATGGGTGAGTCGACTTATAATAATCCTGCTATTTGCCAAGCCTTGACCGATAGCGGTGCGTTACTAACAGTGACAGATTCTCAACAAATTGAAGCGGCTTGTAAAAAGTGGCTAGACAACCCCGAACAAAGAAAACATGCGGGGGATGCTGGCAAACAAGTATTAGCTCTTAACCGTGGTGCCATTCAAAAAACGCTGGATGTCCTCACTGCGTTCAATTCTCCTTAAAAGTATGCCTATTGTAAGCTACGAAAAAACGTGATTAAACGTGTTGCTTCATCTTCCACACAATAACTGGCTTCGACTCTTTTTCGCCCTTCAATACCCATTTGGGTTAGTTTTTCAGGATTGGATAACATTAAGTCCATTTTTTCGATAACAGCTTGCTGATCATTCACAGGCACAATATAACCATCGACTGATGGGCGAACAATTTCCTCCCAAGCGCCGGCTTCTGTTGCCAATACCGCGGCACCGCTGCTCATGGCTTCCAAAACAGTTAAACCAAATCCTTCGTTATCACTCAAGGCTGTAACCAAAGACAGTGCACTAAATATTGTGGGTATTTGTTCAAATGGAAGTTCACCGGTGAAAGTTATCCTATCAGCCATATTGGCTTGTGCAGCTTTTGCTTTTAGCTGTTCGACAAACTCTTTGTTACTTGATGAAATTGCGCCAACCACCACACAGTGGTAATCAGGATATTTGTCAAACAGTTGAATGCACGCTTCAACAAACAAATGCACCCCTTTTTGTTTTCTGACGCGACCTAAAATTCCAATACCATATTTGCCTCCAAAACCTAATTCAGTCCATGCTTGCTGTTTATCTTTAGCAGGTAAATAATCATTAACTTGCACGCCATGGGGGTTGACCAAGTCTGGGGGATCACATAAAAACCCCGCTGATCTTTTACTTACTGCAATCACAGCGTCCATTTTTCTGGTTAACCATACTGTTGATCCTGAACGTTTACGCTGCGCGGCCGAACTAAACACCAGAATGATTTTTGCTCTGAATAAGTATTTAAGCAATACACCCTGAATCATTTCATCGACGCGGCGAGCATGAAAAATACGCCATTTGCCATTTTTGAGTGGTCTTCGACACATTTTTGCTGTTTGCCAAAAACTGATAGCTAAGGCCGGTTCAGGCAAAAAGTGCGTACCCATGATCCGTAAATTAATCAGCTCTTTTTGATAAGACATAACTTGCAGCATTGTAGATGTCACACCTGAAAAATTTGAATTGGAATTACCAATAATTAATTCCACTTCGCCTGACTGTGGTTTGCTAGAAACATGATTATTCATAGATGGGGATTACTCAATTTGTTGAAACACAAAACAGCTATCTGAACCTGCACTTACCTCTGTAATATGTATACAATACACCTATTACTTCTGAGTCAAAATTGTAACATGGCTACTATTAAGCAAAAAACAATTAACGCCCACGCCATGCTGTTTGATGCAGAACATTTCGCTGCGCCCATTCCAAAAATGTTTTCAGGTCAATATTGGCAGACACAAAATGCCATAACAGGACAAGCAACCGGCCGTGGCACCACCTACTTTTTTCAATATGACAAAAATGAATATGTGTTACGTCACTATCGTCGCGGTGGCTTGATTGGAAAAGTACTGAGTGATCAATATCTGTATACAGGTCTTGAGCAATCCCGAGCATGGCGAGAATTTAGGCTACTACAGCACATGGAAAATATGGATTTAAATTGTCCAATTCCGATCGCAGCGATGTTGAAGAAAACAGGCTTATATTACCAAGCCGATATTATTTCAAAAAAAATTCCCAGCGCTCAAGACTTACATCATATTTTACTAGCAAACAGCTTAACCGCTGATGTATGGCAAAAAATTGGGCAAACCATTGCCAAATTTCATCATCATCAGATTTATCACCACGATTTAAATATCCACAACATTATGCTCGATACAGAAAACGTGGTTTGGTTAATTGATTTTGATAAATGCGGAATTAGACAAGGCGGTAATTGGAAAAATACAAACATGGCGCGCCTAAAGCGCTCCTTTGAAAAAGAAAAACGATTACGTAATATTCATTGGCAACTGGCAGATTGGCAAATACTCATATCTGCCTATAACGAAGCGGCAAAGACTAATTAAGTCGATATTTAATCTCAGCAAATACTAATGCATCGGTTTTTGCATCAGCATCGTCGACTTCGCCACGTTCAATGCTTGCACCCAATTTAACTAACCAATCACCGTAAACGGCTTGATAAAAGCCACTTAGCCTGAGTATTTCCTCGCTCATACCATTTAGTACTGGTGCAGGTATTTGCTTGTCTTTATTAAGGGTTAGTTGATTAATCACTAACTCAAATAAGTCACCATCCCTGAAATTTTTATTGATACCTAACGTAAGCATCTTCGCATCACTATCAAAACTACTACCGATAGCACGGCCATATCGACGATAACCAGATTGATAAGTCTCATGCTCATAATAACAATTTTTTTCATTAGTGCCGGCATTAGAGCAAGCAACATTGGTATCACTAGACTCGAGAAACACTTTATTGCCCCATAGGTAAGTTGATAAACCAATCAAATTAGCATTATCGGTTACTCGATAATAATCAACCGCATCTTCACCAATACGTTGTCCATAAATGCTAAAAGGCCGATCGAACCACATCATGGTGTATTTGAAATCCAAACCTGCAAGATGGTTACCGAGTTTCGAATCTAAGGCATCATCACAAGTCGCCGCACCGTTTGCACATTCTGTTTGAAAGGTCACCACTTTAAACCAATCACTAATGGAATGAGGTTGCCCTTTACCGCCCCACATTGCACTCCAAGACAACCCCAGTTCTAAACCAGACACGGGACTGAAATTAAAACGCGTCATCCACAACTTAGTATCTGGCACGGCTCTTTGACTCTCTAACTGTCCAATTTGCGCAGTCAGAAACCAAGGGCCAAGATACCGTAACCACTTATTTTCAGAACGTATGGCTTGGGAACGAGAAAAGCTGATAGAGGGAACCGGTCTCGCATTATTAGACATAATCAGACTGCTAGATTGTGCTGGCCCCCACCACTGGTTCAATGAACCTACTCGTAAATTCCAATCACCAAATTGATAAGCTAAAAAACTTTGGTCAAAGTGACTTTCCCCGCCCCGTTCATGGTTAGCTGATATTTGCCCAGCCCAACGGCCCGCATAAAACTCTTTAGTTACATTGAGTTTGACTTTTTCAGCCTGTACACCATTAAATCCCACAAATCTGCTGACGTCTGTTGCGCCATACAGGCTGATAATAGACTGACCTTTTTGTTTTTTATGGGTTTGTAAATAATGCTTCAATCGCTGCGCGGAGATCCCAGGAATACTCGGAAGAGTGTTAACTTGGAGTTTTTCTAGTTGCTCTGCAATGCCTTTCCAAGGAACAGGGTAGCTGCTTACTGATGCATCTAACACTCCCCACTCCACTAATACTTGCAAGTCTTGATGAAGCTTAGGCTCTAATGTACCAATCCAAGGAGAGCACCACCCCTTAATTGACCAGAATAAACAAATATAAAAACAGTAAAAATGTCTCTGTCGAACTTTTATCAACATCATCCCCAATAAAATATCTTTTCGTCTTGGGCACTGCCCACGTAAATAACCGACCTTTAAACACACTGTCTGAATGGCTAAATATATAAGCCATTCAGTCATTGGAGAACCGCGGCTTTTACTAATCTCTAACTAACCGATATCATACGGAATATATTGTACGAATGCTAAGAACAATGGGCCTGAGTAATGGCTTTAATTAAATCTCAGTTTTTTAAATAAATAGGTGAGCAGTGAGTAGAGTCATAACATTTGGTACATATGATGTATTACACATCGGACATATAAAATTACTGAAGCGCGCAAGGTCATTAGGAAGCCATTTAATAGTAGGCGTATCCTCTGATGAGCTTAATAGAGATAAAAAAGGACGAGAACCTATTTATCCACTAAAAAGTCGATTGGAAATTATCTCTTCTCTACGGTTTGTTGACGAAGTATTTGTAGAGGATTCATTGGATTTAAAAGCTGAATACATTACTTCGAAAAATGCAGATCTGTTAGTTATGGGTGATGACTGGCAAGGCCGATTTGACCATCTGAATCAGTATTGCAAAGTGATTTACTTACCTCGCACACCATCGATATCCACCACTGAAGTCATTGAAATAATTAAGGAAACAATGTGAAGCACTATCTATTTTATGTAGCTCACAATTACGCTTTTGAAATATTACGTCCACTACAACAAGAAATTCGCCGTCGCGGTCATGATGTTGCTTGGTTTGTAGAGGGTAACGAAATAAACCCTGATTATTTTCATCCAGATGAAAAAATATTAGGCACAATAAAACAAGTAGTCAATTACAGCCCTAGAGCCGTTTTCGTACCCGGAAATTTAGTACCAGATTTTATCCCCGGTTTAAAAGTGCAGGTTTTTCATGGTTTTGAATGGAAGAAAAAAGGGCATTTTCGAGAGCGAGGATGTTTTGACTTATATTGTACCCAAGGTCCTTTTTTCACTCAACGATTCGAACAAATACGTGCAACTCATCCACATTTCACAGTAGTAGAAACAGGTTGGCCAAAGACAGATACATTATTTAACGCCACATCCTACGACTGGCCAAATAGGCGCGATGTGAAAACAATACTTTATGCTCCTACGTTTTCACCTGCATTGACTTCAGCAACTGCTTTATTTGGTGAAATTTCTGCATTAGCTAAGACCCATAAAAGTTGGCAATGGATAATTAAATTCCATCCCAAAATGGCAAAAAACCTAGTTCAGCAGTATCAAGATATAAGTAGTAACAACCTGCATGTAATTGAAACCTCGGAGCTCGCCCCTATATTGCAAGCAGCCGATGTGATTGTATCTGATACTTCGTCAATCATTACTGAATTTGGTTTACTCAACAAACCAATTGTTACTTTCAATAATAAAGAGCCGGAAGCACATTTATTAAATATATCTGCAGCAAAAAATTTATTTTCTGTAATTGAACAGGCCTTAAAAGCAGATCCATCATTGTTAGAAAAAATCAAAAAAAATACTAGTTTGATGCATCCTTATTTTGACGGCGATTCTTCAGCCAGAGTATTAGATGCCACGGAGAAAACCATCCAATCACCGCCTAAAGAATTAAAAACTAAACCACGTAATTTATTGCGAAAACTTAAGATGCGAAAGAAACTCGGCTATTGGAAATTTTGATATACACCTTTAATACAAATAAATTAGTCAAATTCATCCTAATCGGGTTAGCCTAAAAGAAATTAAGCAATAAGGTCAATTATGCATAGAAAAGCGATATACCCGGGTACGTTTGACCCTGTTACTAATGGTCATGCAGACCTCATTGAGCGCGCAGCCAAAATGTTTAACAAAGTGATTGTCGGCGTAGCTTCGAATCCCAATAAACAGCCTTTGTTTAGCTTAGAAGAACGAGTCGAACTCATTAAACAAGTGACGACACATTTGGATAATGTAGAAGTGATAGGTTTTAAAGGGCTACTGGCGGATTTTGCGGATAGCCAAGGAGCGAGTGTTCTAATTCGTGGGCTTCGTGCTGTATCCGATTTTGAATATGAGTTTCAACTAGCGAATATGAACAGAAGGCTCAATCCTGACCTCGAAAGTGTATTTATGACACCCGCTGAAGAAAATTCTTTTATTTCATCGACCTTAGTCAAAGAAGTAGCTTTACACAGAGGGCGCGTAAACGAATTCTGTCACCCAGCAGTGATTGATGCGTTGCAACAGAAGTTACATAACAAAGAGCCCCGCTAAGGGCTCTTTGTTATCGCTGAAGGCTCTTAGTTATCGCTGAAGGCTCTTTGCCAACGCTGAGGGCTCCCTCTTAGCGCTGACAGGTTTCACAGTAGAAAGTATTACGTTGCCCAATGGTTACTGACTTAATGGGTGACAGACACGCATCGCAATTTTCACCCGCACGACCATAAACCAGTAGCTGCTGCGCAAAATAGCCTGGTTGTCCATCTGCTTGCGCAAAGTCTTTAAGGGTAGTGCCACCTTGTTCAATGGCGCTAGCCAAAACTTTTTTAATAATCTCTGCGAGTTGCAAATAACGCTTTTTAGTCACTGTGTTGGCAGGTTTTCTAGGGTCGATGCCGGCAATAAACAATGATTCGTTTGCATAAATATTGCCCACCCCCACCACCACTTTATTATCCATTATGAATTTTTTTACCGCGACAGATTTACTACGAGACAATTCATACAACCTATTTCCATGAAAATCCTCCGTTAATGGCTCTGGGCCAAGTGAAGCCAATAAACTTAATATCGGTTCACTACATCCTTGCCATAAACAAGAGCCAAACCTTCGCGCATCATTAAAACGCAAGCACACGCCATTTTGCATAACGATATCCAAATGATCATGCTTCTTCACTTCGGTATTGCAATCCACCACACACAACTTGCCTGACATGCCCAAATGCAGAACAATGCTGCCTTTACAGGTATCTAATAACAAATACTTCGCTCGGCGACGAATTGAAGTAATAACTAAACCTTCAGCTTGGTGAATAGTTTCTGGAATAGGCCAACGCAACTGACGCTTACGAACAATAATCTCTTTAATGACTTGATTTTCAAGATGCGGGGTAATACCCAACCGACTTACTTCGACTTCTGGTAATTCAGGCATTTTTTACTCTGATAGGGTTAACATTTGATAACTAGGACTGGTCAGCTGATACGTTTGTTTGTCTATTTTCACTAAGGTTTTATCATCTAGTTGCATAAACTGATACTCAATAGGCAACGCTTGCCCGGCAAACCAGAGTTGTATTGTTGAAGAAGGTGACGACCAATTAAAGTTTTGATCAAATAAACTAATTTTTGCATTGATCCAATGTTCGATTAAGCTTTCAAGCTCTTCATTGCTGTTCCCTCTAGCGTATTTCCCAGATGTTATACGCCAGCCTTGACCAATTCGCTCTACTTTGTATCGTTCGAACGCCATGGTGGTGATGACCAGATTAAAAGGCACAAGGGTGAGTAAAGATGGATCTTTATCACCTCCATCATTTAAAAAGCTGCTGCTGAAATTGAATAACATAATCAATACTAACATACTGACAATGATGACATTGTTCCAAGCGCGTTGAGATAACTTGATCATGTAAAAGTGAAACCGTATAAGTACATATGCCCATCCTACCTCAAAATGACGGATTCAGCGGGAGTTTAAGTGTTTAGATAATGTTTTTTAAAGATCCGTTTAGGCCGGGCCTTCTAGGCAAAGCGACGATTTGCAGACGCCCTTTCTTAAAAAGGGGTCTAGGTCAAAAATAGCCAACGCATCGTTGGTCGCCGATCATTAAAGCCCCCACTCGTTCTGAAACCTGCGTTTTGAGGTGTTATGGGTATTATAGAAATACTGGCATAAGGTGTAAACGCAAAAAACCCGGCAAAAGCCGGGTTCTTCAGGAGACAAAAACAATAAATTACTTGATTTTGGCTTCTTTGAACAAAACGTGCTGACGAATTTTAGGATCAAACTTTTTGATCTCCATTTTGCCAGGCATATTACGTTTGTTTTTATCTGTAGTGTAATAAAAGCCTGTTCCAGCACTAGACACTAATTTAATTTTTTCGCGCATAATCTGATTCCTTAAACTTTAACACCGTTGGCACGCATATCAGACAATACTGTATCGATACCTTTTTTATCAATAATACGCATACCTTTAACAGATAAACGCAACTTCACGAAACGGTTTTCACTTTCAACCCAAAAACGGTGGGATTGAAGGTTCGGCAAAAAACGACGACGGGTCGAATTTTTAGCGTGAGAACGGTTATTACCTACCGCTGGACGCTTGCCTGTAACTTGACATACTTTGGCCATGGCCTTTGTCTCCAAACAATCTAAAAAATTTAGCTCTGACTCACGTTGAATCGTAATCAATCTACGAGTCAGCTAACGCTATTAACAAGAGGGCGCATTTTATACAGTAAATTAGGGGGCAGTTCAAGAATAATGTGCATAAAAACAACTCTTTTATTACTTAAGGGCCGAATAGGCTACCTATTCATAGTTTTTATGACTTTGAAGCTGTTATTTCTAAAGTTAAGTGACTTCTTAGAAAGTAAAATAGCGGTCTGTTGTCTGTTTCTAAAGTAAAAAAGTACCTGCTTATAAAATTTAAATATTCGACGCCTTTTTGATTGTTTACGAGCGCCATTGTTTTCAATATTACTATCCACACTTTGGTTAATTTCATATGGATAGGGTTGTAAACCAAAAACACGTAGGTCATTTTCCCACCAATGTTGGATATCCATATCTACAGGCAGACCAAATTTATCAGACATTGCCAATAATTGTTTTGCACCTACGAGACTAATAATTTGTGCACAGGTTTTAGATGGTATCTTGTTATAAATGCCTAAATTAGCAACGCCTAACTTTTCAGACAAAACAACTTTTCGTTTAATGGGAAACTCCGCCTATTTAATGCAATGCCAAGGCTGCTTAATCTCGGCGACATCATGCATAAGCATAGAGATGTCAGTTTTATTAATAATAATCGTCTTCAAGCACTAGAGCAAAATCTAAGTGCTCATCTACAATTTTTTGCCACACTTTTCTGTGGCTAAGGTAACAACCAATTTCCCCAAGAGTTAATACGCTATGATATTGCCGGCGATTCAAATCAACATCATAATGATGCTTTAATTCATTATGTTTTAGCTTACTTCCATCAA
>Ga0307492_10001026_pt1 | contig 11661 bp, 6 predicted proteins | sample SI3LmetaG_FD_202365 | JGI IMG/M metagenome (GOLD analysis project Ga0307492, IMG submission 202365) | Sea-ice brine microbial communities from Beaufort Sea near Barrow, Alaska, United States - SI3L | ecosystem: Environmental > Aquatic > Marine > Coastal | place: USA: Alaska | collected 2017-05-06
GTTGAGCGCAATGAAAAATTGGACCGAAATTCGTACCGCCTATCAGGTCGCGCGGCTGGGAACCCTCAGTGCCGCGGCTGACAACATGGGCATCCACCGGGCTACCGTCATTCGCCACATCGACGCGTTGGAAGCCACAATGGGTGCCAAGCTATTTCAGCGTCACTCACGAGGGTACACAGCCACAGAGGTTGGTGAAGACTTGCTGCGAGTGGCGCAAGCAACGGAAGACCAGTTTAGCGATCTGTTCAGTCGCACTAAGGGTCGTTCGGCTGAGTTAACTGGCGACTTGATCGTCACCTCACATGAGCGCATGGCGGGGCTTATTTTGCCAGCGGTGCACCGGTTCCGACTGCAGAATCCATTAATTTCGGTGCACTATCTTGCCAGCCCCAAAGTACTCAAGCTGGAGTACGGCGAGGCGCATGTTGCGGTGCGTTCAGGCCCCAAACCGGAACAACCCGACAATGTTGCGCAGCCGTTCTTCGATGTCAAACTCGCTCTATATGCGCACGAGAGCTATGTCGCGCTGCGCGGCCTCCCGGCCTCCAAGGCAGAGTATGCTGACCATGCCTTCGCCTGTTGGCAGGCAAAATCGGGCTCTACGCGTTTCCCGTTCAGCAAATGGTTCGCAAAGAATGTGCCGGCCAGGTCGGTAGCGCTCCAAACCGAGCACCAATACATCGCCGAGCAGGCTGTGCTATTGGGCATCGGTATCGGCTTGTTCCCGATTCACGAGGCGAGCAAGCACGCTGAATTAGTTCAGGTTTTGCCCCCGCAAGAGGGGTGGCTAGTACCTCTTTGGGTGGTCACGCATGTCGATCTGCATCGCACCGCTAAGGTCCAAGGGTTTCTAAAGGTGTTGAAAGAAGAGATTGGGGCTGCTTAGGCGATCTTATTGGCCCTGCGCTAGCCTTAGATATTGGCTATACGGCAATTTAATGGCCCCGACGGAGCAGGGGGATTCAGCGTCGGTAATGTTGCCGATTTGCTCAGAATGAAATTAACGACCTTACCAACTTGGAGCGGTAGGCCCACCTTGAGTGGGGTCCATTACATTAAAGCACTGGTCAAATGGACAATCTTAGTAAACAATACTGTTCAGTCAAATTGTCAGCTTCCAAAAAAAGTTTTTTGTGCCGACAATATAGCTATGGCATTGCAGCCGCATCCGCTAATATCGAGAATGTCTGTCTTTGGCCAGTATTAGGTCGAAAGAATGTTCTATCTAAAAGGAGTGTTACCATGTCTTGGAAGTCCCTTATCAATATTGCTATCGGTTCTAGCCTGTTTTTAGCAGCCTGTGGTTCCACCGACAATACAGCTACCACCGTAGAACCGGTAAATGCCGCTCAATTGGCGCGTACTTTTGCCGACCAAATGAGCACCTCGATGGTGCCGATTATTGAAGTCAATAATCCGTTACAGACCTTTGGGGATCAATTGGCTCGCGATGCGGACAACATCGATGATGGTAAGATAATGGCCTTTGCCAGCGCCATGGAGATAATTTTTGAAGATGTTGGCGGGTTGTTGGCAATGGCTATAACAGAGGACGCCAGTTCCGGTAAGCTATCCTCTATCAACTGGGCACTCATTAATCCGACGAGTTTTAGTTTTAGCCCGGGTGTATCGGCCAGTTACAACAATACTAACCGTACTCTGTCGATAGTGGGGCAGGCTGTGTCGAGTAGTTATGACGGTACGTCCAATACAGCGACCGGAGCGTTCACAATCTATTTGCCTGCCACCACCGTGGTTGACAGTACCGTCGTGTTGGCGATTACCGGTCTGTCTTTCGCTGACGACAGCGGAACTCGCGTCTCAACAGCCAGCACCAGGTTAAGCCTGACTTTTGGGCATGATTTTCAGGAAGATCCGCACACGGATTTGGTTAAAATTTGGGATCTAGCTAATGGTCTAGCGGCCTACAGTATTGAATTGGTAGCGGGTCAAATTGTATTGGCTAATAAGATTGTCCTGAACGGAGCGGGGAGTTTTTCCGTTGTCCAAAACTATGATGTTAATGAAAATGTTAGTTTGAATTTCGATGTTACAGGTGCCATACAAAATAGTCTTGCTACCACCTTTACGGCCTCGGCTAGTGGAGATTTCGGTTATCAAAAAAACTATGATGTCGAGTATGCTGAAGTGTACCAAGCAAAATTGGAAGTCAATTTGGATCTGACCGAGGCCAACTCCAGCAGGGCATACATGATGGCGAGTCTTGTTTTGGATTTGGATTACAAGGCCGTCGATTCAAACGCCTCTTGGAGTGAAGATCTTGCATTGGGAGTAGACGTAGAGCTGGCGGTTGATGATAATAACTGGGGCATGTATAGCGATCTAAACTACGCTCAATCGGCAACCTGTACGAGTTTTGATAGTTGGGATGGCTGCACTGAGACCCACACTGAAACAGCTGAAGTGGCGCTTGCCATTCGTGATCTGAATATTACCAGTAATGTTGTCCAGTTAGAATTCTATCTGGATAGTACTTATGACTTCGACGCTAATACGATTACAGTCGGTAAGATAACCGTCGATGGTAACAAGCAGGCGGACGTTCAGGTGGATGCCGAAGATGGCAGTGTTTATACAGATTTTATCGACGGCAGTGACGTCGTTTTGATTAGCGCTACGCAGGTACAAAGTCTCAATAACGACGGCGAATCTGTAGAGAATTTGTTCTAAAAATAGAGTTTCAGTTCAACCGTTATCGAAAAGCCGGGCCATAAAGGCCCGGTTTTTTTATTGCTTCCGGAAGCCTTGTCCGTCACAGGCTCGTTGTCGCCGTCGCCGTCGCCGTCGTTGTCATTGTCATTGTCGTTGTCGTTGTCGTTGTCATTGTTGCCGTCGTTGTCGCTTAGCGTCGGATCTTCAAGAGTCCGGGTATTAAACGGCACCAGTTGTGAAAACAGCGTGGTGAATTGCATGCCGTTGCGCTGCCATTGCACCTGGGTTTGCACGGCCGCCAGAGATCCCGACTGCAAATTAATCTGTTCACGGCTCGTTAAAACGGGTAGACCTAAAAAAAGCAACGGCTCATAGAGATCGCTATGGATGTCGATGTCTTGCACATCTGCCAAGCCCAAAGCCGGCGACACTCGCCAGTGGCCAAATTGCCAGGCAGGCGGCTGCAACCACAGTGACTGTGCCTGGAGTTGAGCGGTGCCGTTTAAGTAATATTGGCCCTTGCCAATAGAGTTGATCACCTCGTCCTGCACACTGACGCGATTAAAAAGTGTCGCGCGCCATTGTTGATAGAGGTAATGACCCTGCCAATTGCGATAACCTAGCTGCAATCGCGCGCGCTGGCCCTCGGCATCGAATTGAGAATAGCCACTGAAGCTGGTATTGATTTGCCAATGGTCAGAGCCGTGCAATAGGACAGTCTGGTGGCTTGCGTTCAGCCTAAAGTCACCCCTTTTGTAGCCCAAGGTCACGCCGCCAGCGTGCAATTCCTGTTGAAATAGTTGCGTGCTTGCTGACGCCGACCAGGCCCCACGGGATAGCAGTAGTGAGCAGGAACGCTGAGCCACTGTGGGTTGTATATCTAGATCGATCTCGGCTTCTCGCCAATAAGTCGACAACCGCAGCGGATAAGTGCGCTCGGTGCATTCCAGGCCCACTTGGGAGCTCCAGAGGACTGCTGCGGTCTTTAGGGTCAGTTGCTCGGGAGACACCTCAATAGCGTTATTGCCCACGCGCAGCCTGGCCAGGACGAGGGGGTCTGGCAGCGATAGCTCGCCCTGCTGGTTACCATTGTCCATGAAGTAATGCTGTTGTCTGGCGTTGATGTGTAAGGCGAGGTAACCGTTGGGAATATTGATCCGGGTATCAGACTGTATCCCGGTCAAGCTAAACCTAAGATCGCCATTTTGGTCGAGTTGAGTCTGTTTTAACTGACTGATTAATTCGACATTATTTTGCGCAGGCGGGTGTTCGATTTCGCCAAATATCAACGAAACTGGGTCAAGAGCCAGAGCACTGTTGATAAGGAAGACTGCAGAATATAGGGACATTAGAGGGCTGACTCTTTACAAAAATATTGGCCATTGATGAAGCGCTGGGGCTGTCTGGGCTTCGAGCATTCTCTAAGCCATATGCTTCAAGCGCGGTGGTTACAAACCGGTTCCCAGTGAGCGCACTAGACTTTGTTGTACACCGAAGTGCTGTATGGCGTCAATTAAAATGGGCCGGACTGACAGGGCGAGGTGCCCCTTCCCGATCTAGGCAAGGTCTCTGCAAGGTGGTAACCGTCAAGCAAACGCCGGCCGGAAATCTGGTATCGCCGGTGATCCCTCACACCTTAGCGGGATGCCTTTTTGCCAGACGAAAAAAAAGCCGATCGAGTCGACTTTTTTCCGTTCACTGTCTTAATGGTGCCTAGGAGAAGACTCGAACTTCCACGCCCCGAAGAGCACAAGCACCTGAAGCTTGCGTGTCTACCAATTCCACCACCTAGGCAGATAGTGAACATCAACTCCCTTACAGGGTTGATTGGCGCGCATTCTAATGATGGCCCGGTGGGCTGTCAATCACTATCCGCAGCTATTTTAGTGTTTTTAACACTCGGCCAGCTGCGGCGATGGTTGCGTTGATGTCCGCATCGGTGTGCGCCACCGACATAAAGCCGGCTTCATAGGCACTGGGTGCGAAATAGATGCCTTCGGCCAGCATGCCATGGAAGAACGCATTGAAGCGTTCGATGTTACAACGGCTAACCTGCTCAAAGGTGGCGATATTGCTTTCTTCACTAAAGAACAGGCCGAACATACCACCCATCTGATTGCAGCTCATTGGAATATCCAATGCCGCAGCCTCGGCTAGGATGCCATGGGTCAAGGCCAGAGTCTTAGTGGTCAACTGCTCATAGACTCCTGGGCGACTCAGCTCGGTCAGTACGGCCAAGCCGGCTGCCATGGCCACTGGGTTACCAGACAGGGTACCGGCCTGATAGACAGGTCCCTGAGGCGCCAGATAATCCATGATATCGGCCCGGCCGCCGAACGCCCCGACCGGCATGCCACCACCGACGATTTTGCCCAAGGTAGTGAGATCTGGACGGACATTGTAATGCGCCTGGGCGCCACCGAGGGCCACTCGAAAGCCGCTCATTACCTCGTCAAAAATCAGTATGGTACCGGACGCATCACAACACTCCCGCAGGGTCTCTAAAAACCCGGGGACCGCGGGGACGCAATTCATATTGCCGGCAACGGGCTCAACGATTAGGGCGGCAATATCAGCGCCTAACTCAGCAAAACAGGCCCGAACGGCCTCGGGGTTGTTGTATTCCAATGTTACCGTGTTTTTGGCAACCGACTCGGGTACGCCAGGTGACGTTGGTACGCCCAAGGTCAGTGCACCAGAACCGGCCTTTATCAGCAAGCTGTCGGCATGGCCGTGATAACAGCCCTCGAACTTCACCAGTATATCCCGGCCAGTAAAGCCGCGTGCCAGACGAATGGCAGACATGGTCGCCTCGGTACCGGAATTGACCATGCGCACCTTTTCGATGGAGGGCATTAGTTGGCAAACTTTTTCAGCCATGTCAATTTCCAATGTCGTTGGCGCTCCGAAAGACATGGACTTGTCAACTTGGGCATGGACTGCGTCGGTAACCGCTTTGGCGCCGTGGCCTAGAATCATGGGGCCCCAAGAGAGGACGTAATCGATATAATGTTTTCCGTCGACGTCGGTCATGTAAGCGCCAGCCGCTCGCTCAAAAAACACTGGAGTTCCCCCGACGCCTTTAAAGGCACGAGCTGGGGAGTTGACCCCACCAGGTATATGTTTTTGCGCACGGGTGAATAAATCGGCCGATGTTTGAGTCATGGCAACTGTCCTGTCGTTTAATTTAATGTCTATTTTGACCAGCTACGTCGATCGACGCAAATAGATTGGCCATGATTTGAGCGAAACTTCGACTATAATTAATAAAAGATGGATTTAATGCACTTTCATTGATCTGTAGGTTTGAATTTAAGGGGCAAGGCTGGGTATGATATCAGAACTTTTGCTACACCTCGGATGGTATAAGATTCATGACTGAGTCTATTCCTTCGCACTACTTAGTGCCGTCTAAGCTCTCCGTACCCTATTTGCCGCCCAATGCAATACATCGGCATCGTGTGGACGACGTCTTTATCACGGCCTGTAAATTACCCCTGGTGGTATTGTGTGCACCGGCCGGTTTTGGTAAGACGACCGCTGCGTTACATGGCTTTCAGGCCCTAAAAGAGGATGAACCCGAAGCCCGCTTGGCCTGGTTGTCGCTGGATCCAGAAGACACCGACCCGTTTACCTTTGCGGCCTACTTTATTTCTTCGGTTGGCAAGCAGGTACGCCTGTCCGATCAACTGTCTCACGCCGGTATCCACGATCGCAATACCCAACTAAAGTCGCTGTTTGGACAACTGTTGTTCGAACTTGACCGCATACATCAGCGGCTGATCATAGTGCTCGATGATTTTCATGTGATCGAATCAGATGAAATTCATGGTGCTATGGCTTATCTGTCGAAGCATTTGCCGCCCCATGTGACCCTGGTATTAACCACGCGATCGGACCCACCGGCGAGTATTATGTCACTCCGACTGCAGGGCCTAGTCGCCGATATGCAGAGTGATCTACTGGGCTTCAGTGTGTCGGAAGCGCAGACTTTTTTTCAGCAACTAGGTGGCGGCTTTCAACTCGATGAACAGGATGTTAAACGCCTGTTAGAACATGTTGAGGGCTGGGCGGTGGGTCTACAGCTAATAGTCTTAGGCCTAAAGTCAAAACCATCATTTGATGAACTTAAATCGCGCTTGGAACAAAAGAATCTCAATGCGATCGACTATTTTGACTCAGAAGTGTTCGCTTCGTTACCCCAAGATGTTAAAAGATTTTTGCTGTGCACCAGCGTCGTTAAGCGCTTCAACGCCGAGGTAGCCGAGGCTCTAACAGATAACATTAATGTTCACGAAGTGCTGGAGTATTTGCAGCGGCAGCATCTTTTTATTGTTCAATTTAATGAGCCGCAGCAGTGGTTTCGTTATCATCATTTATTACGAGATTTTTTACAGCACAAGCTCTTAACTCAGTCTGGTGTCGATATTCATCTATTGCACCATAAGGCCAGCAAGGCCTTTTTGAAAATGGGATACATAGTCGGCGCGGTCGATCATGCCATTCGCTCACAGGATCACGAGCAGCTCGTTTATATTCTCCGGACTTTCGGTGAAGACCTGATCCATAAGGCGCACTATGATCTGGTTAAACGCTGCTTGGCGGAGTTGAGTGATGACGCGATCGTTCATGATACGCAGTTGACTCTGGTCTGTTGTTGGGTTGAAGCCATCTATGGTAATCCGCACCGGGTTGATACGATTCTTGCGCTAGCCGAACCGCTGCTTATCGAGGGCTCCGAGCCCACCGCCTTGCTACGGGCAGAATATGAGACCGTTCGATCGCAGGCGTACTTTGCTCAAGGTGATTTCGTTAAAGCCGAAAAGGCGGCCCGCACTGCATTAGCATTATTTCCGGCGGCCAACACTCGACGCCAATCCCCCCTGCTCACCTATGCGAACGTTAAGTTTGAGCAGGGTGAGCTCGATCGCGCCCTTGCCATTTATGAAGAAAGCGAACTGCTCAGCCGACAGGAGGCCAATCACGACGCCGTCTTGTGGAGCCTGAATCAGCAGTCGCAAATCTGGAAGCAGCGCTGTGACTTTGCTCGGTCCATTGAATTGGCCAAGGAAGTCCAAGAATACGCTCAGCAGCACAGTGTAAACAGTGGCTTTAACGTCTGCTTCTCCTTGTTCAATCAGGCAGAGTTAGCATTGGAAGCCTATCATCTGCGTGAGGCCAGGTTATTGATCAACGAAGTCAGCCTCTTGTGTCAGAATTGGGACGAGTTCTGGGCGCAGCATCTCTACGGCTGGTTGTTGAAGATGGAAATGCTCAAAGGAAAACCGACCATCGCCCGTGAACTGTCGAGTCAGCACGAAGGTATCCTAGCGCGCGAAAATGTCGCCGAACATCTGATACCCTATTCAATGGAAGTGCAGCTGCTCTACTGGTGGCAAAATGACGAAATCAAAAAGATAGAGACCTGGCTCAAGGCGACGCCGATTATTGTCCGCTGCCACAGTATGCGCGACTATGTGGTCTTGCGCGCGCAGATCTACGGTCACATCGCATGCCAGCGCTATAGCGAGGCATTGAATCGGTTAGAACGGGTCTACTCGCCGTTGCGCGTATTTGAAGGCCGGCCCTATCAGCTGGAATTTATTCGCTTGGGCCTGTTGCAGGTGGCTCTGCTGAATGTGCAGGACAAGTCCGACGAGGCGATGGCTGAATTGTTGTTGCTATTGCCCTTGATTCAGCAGTATTCGATCGTCGCCAGCATCCTGTTTCTGCGCCAATGGGTGATGCCACTGTTTGAATCGATGGATCTGGCAACTATGCCCGAAGACCAGAGTCGTTTTGTAGAGCAGTTATTGATCCTATACAAACAACGTAATACCTCCAGTCGCCGTGGTGAAGAAGAGGTTCCGGATGGTTTACTGGCCTTAGGGATTTCCAAGAAGGAATGGCGCGTGCTGCAATATATTATCGATGGAAAAAGTAACGACGAAATCGCTCAAACCATGTTTATTGCGGTTAGTACGGTGAAAACCCATATTAATAATCTGTATAAAAAACTGTCGGTGGTTAATCGAAAAGAAGCGATTTTAGTGGGTCGGGATTTAGCGACCAGCAGCTAGGTGGTTTGGCCGTTGGGTATATGGAAATATCCACCTGCTCATATATCAACCGCACAGGCCATAGCTTATGGCGACCGACCGACCTAAACTCAAAAGATCCTCAAATGTTGTCTCTGTTGGGGTTGTCTAGATGGTTTTGGGTCAGCCCGTTTGGGTTGGCCCTTTTTTATTACCTCAGCCCAATCCCAGGGTGCACTAAAAGGGTTTGACTACCACTAATATGACAATGGCCACCAAGGCCAGAACCGGTGCTTCGTTAAACCAGCGAAACCAGACGTGACTGCGGGTGTTGGTGCCCGCGCGGAATTGTTTCAGGATCACACCACACCAAAAATGATACGCCACTACGGCAGCGACCAGGGTCAGCTTGGCCTCCAGCCATCCACCCTGAATGAGGCCGGGATTGAGCCAGAGCAGCGAACTGCCGAGGGCGATCGCCAAGACCATAGACGGGGTCATAATACCTCGGTAGAGCTTGCGTTCCATTAGGCTAAAACGTTCTTGCGAGACTCTATCGGTAGCCGCGGCATGATAGACAAACAGGCGCGGTAAATAGAAGATGCCCGAAAACCAGGCGATCACAAAGACGATATGAAACGCCTTGAGCCATAAAAACATCATTAGTGTAAATCTCCATCGGTGGTTGAAATTAAAACGGACGTTAGTTTATTACGGGTGACCAGGCCGATGCGAAAAGTATCTAGTGGTACCTGAATGGCGACCAGATCATCATTCTGTAAAATTCGAATGCCTTCTAGTAGAGACGCATCCTCATCGAGCACACTTATGCGACTGCGCTCCGGTATCACCCGTCTCAAAAAGACATGCAGATCGCCATGTTCGCGCTCAGGTAACAGCAGCCATTTGTCAAGCTGATGGAGTAGTGTGACCTGAGCGACCAGATAGCTGTGCTGGGGGTCGCGAAATAGCACCAATCGACCGGTACTGGCCAGTATTTCAGAAATGGTCGTACTATTCATATGGTACGTTACCACGCTAAAGTTCTCGGTCGCAATTTCAGTCAGAAAGCGACTCGCCAAGGCATTGCGTAGCGGGTGGGTGGAAATGTGCAGGCCCCGATTGGACAATAGGGTTTGGAAAATGGACGGTTGCAGGAACAACACCTGACAAGTCAGATTGGCCAGCACCACAACGATCATGGCGGGAAACATTATCTGCGCATTAAATGAAAGTTCCAGGACCGCAGTAAGAGCCGCCAGTGGTGCATGCAGCAAGGCACTCATTAGGCCGGCCATGCCCATTAGGGCGTAAAAGGAGTCGTTAGCCTGGCCGGGTGCCAAAGCGCCCACCAATGCCCCGGTGGCCATGCCAATTACCAAACTTGGCGCCACTATTCCGGCCGGTAAGCCTAATCCGACGGCCGCGGCCGTCGCGATGATTTTGGCGATGAGAATGGCCAAAAGGAGCCACCAAACAAACTCACCGGTCAGAATAGCATTCATAGTGTCATAACCCAGTCCCATGACCTGAGGTACGAGCATACCCAGCAAGCCGGTAAGCAGGCCTGCGAGCAGAAAGCGAGTTTCAAGGCGAACCCGGTTCAGTCCCAAAAAATATTTGATCAGTCGGTGTAGAATTGCAGCCACTAAGCCCGTGGCTATGCCGGTCAAGATGAGCCAGGGTATTTCCAATTGGGTCGGTGGCGTGATCTGAACCTGGAACAGAGCCGCTTGTTCACCCATCAATAGTTTAGAGGTGACCGCTGCCGTTATGGAGGCTGAAATTATGGGAATAAAGCCACTGAGGCTGTATTCCATTAACACCACCTCCATCGCAAACATAACCCCAGCCAGAGGGGTGCCGAAGGCCGATGAGATTGCGGCAGCGGTGCCACAACCAATGAGCAGACGCAATTCACTCGGGGTGCGATGCAGAGTGCGACCTAGCTTGCTGGCAATGCCAGAGCCAATATGGACCGCAGGCCCCTCTTTGCCAAGGCTAAAGCCGCTGCTCAGGGTGATGATAGCCGTGCCAAGCTGAAACAGGGCATTGGCCAATGGCAATTTGCCTCGCCCGCGTTGTAATCGGTCGATCACATGAGCAATACCGACATCCTGATTTGCTTTGGTGCTCAGGCGATAGAGGCCTATGAGCATCAACGCCCCGCCAATAGGGAGCAACAACCGCTGCCCTGGGCTGAAACCGGCAAAACCGAGGTTCTCTTTATCTTGGAACAGGAACAGTACGAAATCGATAGAGACCATAAAGCCGGCAATGACTAGGCTCGACGCAACACCGGCCAGCATTCCGATGGCAGACAGCACAGCGAGGCCATTGCCGTGTAACAATACAAGGCGTAAATGATTAATAGAACTTCTGGGCATGTTGGCAGCGTAACGTTGTTTGAGCAAATTTGATCATACTCGGTTATGATACCATTTGTTATGCTAGTGTTAGGTCCAGTCAACAATCAGAATTTGGACGTCTATTTTATGAAATAAGGGTTAGTGCATGGGGCGCGTAAAAGGAAAGGTGCTAAAAAAGTTTATTGTGGTGCCACACCGCCCGGTGCGTCGCTTTAGTTTGACACTGCTGACGATGATAGTCATGGTGGGTGGTATATATGGCGCCCACTGGGTTGGTGAAAAGCAGGGTGTCGGGCAGGAAAAAATACTGCGTCAGGAGCGTCAACGACTGCAGATTGAGTTGTCGGACAGTATCGGCCGGCAAGATGAACTCCGTCAACGAGTGGCTATTCTCGAAAATGCTACCTTTGTCGATAAAGAATCGGTGGACGGCGTTCGACAAATCAATCGTGAACTAGCTGATCACATTGCCCAATTGGAAGAAGAAGTTGCGCTTTATCAGGGCATCATGGCGCCCTCGGATACTACCTCGGGCTTGACGATTCAGGCCGTAAACCTGATCAAGACTGCGAGCGCCA
>Ga0307492_10001027_pt1 | contig 11660 bp, 8 predicted proteins | sample SI3LmetaG_FD_202365 | JGI IMG/M metagenome (GOLD analysis project Ga0307492, IMG submission 202365) | Sea-ice brine microbial communities from Beaufort Sea near Barrow, Alaska, United States - SI3L | ecosystem: Environmental > Aquatic > Marine > Coastal | place: USA: Alaska | collected 2017-05-06
ACGATCGCCATTATCCAACCAGACCGCACCGGCCCGATCCTGAACCCGAGCCTGAACCCGACCCAAGCTGGGAATAGAGTTCTGGCCCTGTGGTGCAGCCGAATCGGCGGCGAACAGAAAAGCATCCCAGTGCACCGACAGGCCAGCGACCTCGGCCTGCACTTGACCGTGCCGGGGCCCCAGTGCATGCCAGTGCACCCGTTCCAGCACCAGGCTTTGATCGTGGGCCGTCAGGGTCCAAATGCCATTGGCCTCCACCACTTCAATGGCTGTATCGGCTGCACTGCGATAACACCAGCGGCGCTGGCCGTCCATGCGCCAACCGCCGTGACGCTGCCAGGGGTTGCTGGCAGAGGCGTTTTGATGTTCGTGCCAGAGCACTTGCGCCAGTGCGGCCCAGAGCGGCGCACTGGTCAGCGCCACAGGCTGAATAAAGCTGTGCGGGGCATCCAGCCAGCGGGTGTGAATGCTCAGCTCGGCCAGGGCGGGCTGGCGACTGAGTTGGCGCAGAAAGGCCAGGTTAGTGGTCAGGCCAACACAGCGCGTTTCAGCCAGGACCCGCTGCAACTTGCTCAGCGCCGCGGCACGGGTATCCGCGTGGACGATGATTTTGGCCAGCATCGGGTCATAAAAGGGCGACACCCGGTCACCGCTGACCACCCCGCTGTCGATGCGAATGCCGTGACCGCTGGGGAAGCTGAGCGTATTGATTGTACCGACCACCGGCTGGAAATTTTGCGCCGGATCTTCGGCATAGAGGCGCACCTCGATGGCATGGCCGATCGGTGCTTCCGGGCGCTGATAGTTCAGGGCTGCACCGGCAGCAATGCGCAATTGCCAGGCGACTAGATCAAGATCGGCGATCAGTTCGGTCACCGGATGTTCAACTTGGAGCCGGGTATTCATCTCCAGGAAAAAAAACTCGCCACTGGCGGCTAAGATGAATTCCACTGTACCGGCCCCGACATAACCAATTTCGGCCGCTGCGGTTTCGGCGGCCAACCACATCGCCCGCCGAGTCGCCTCGGGTAAAAAGGGCGCAGGTGCTTCTTCTAATACCTTCTGATGGCGGCGTTGCAGCGAGCAATCGCGCTCAAACAGGCTGATCACCCGGCCATGGCTGTCGGCCAGTATCTGCACCTCAACATGGCGCGGTTCAATAAGATATTTCTCGAGCAGCAGACGATCATCGCCAAAGGAATTCTTCGCTTCGCGGCGCGCTTTCGCCAGCGCATCCTCCAGGTCGGCCAGTTGTTCAACCACCTGCATGCCCTTACCACCGCCACCGGCTGAGGCCTTGACCAACAGTGGCAGACCGATCTGACCGGCTTCAGCCAGGAAGGTGGCATCGGCCTGATCCGCGCCGTGATACCCGGGGATCATCGGCACACCCTTGGGCGCCAGCGTCTGTTTCGCCGAGGCCTTGGAGGCCATGGCCAGCATGGCCGCAACCGGTGGCCCAACCCAGATAAAACCGGCGTCCTGCACCGCCTGGGCAAAACCGGCGTCTTCCGATAGAAAGCCATAGCCCGGATGCACCGCGTCGGCACCGGTACGGGCCATAGCCGCGAGGATTTTATCGGCATTAAGGTAAGTTCGATTGACCGGTCCGTCACCCAAACAGACTCGGCTGTCGGCCAGTTGCACGTGCAGGGCAGCGCGATCGGCTTCGGCAAATATCGCCACGGTGCGGATACCCAGATCACGCGCGGTGCGGATAATGCGCACGGCAATTTCACCGCGGTTGGCAATCAACAGGGTCTGGATCGCTGGGTTATTCTCTGCAGTCGCAGTCGAGCCTGACATCAATACGCTCATTGGTTTGACTCCGGCCACCAGTGCGGCGGTCTTTTAGTCAAAAAGGCCTGCATACCCTCCTGCCCTTCGGCGCTGACGCGTTGATTGGCAATGCGCCACGACAGGTTATCCATCAAGTCATCATTGGTGGGTCGTTGGCCGACATCGCGAATCAGTTTTTTAATCTTGCGATGTGACGTTGGTCCGCCGCGCAGCAGCTGTTCTATCAGCGCCGCAAGAACGCTGTCTAGTTCGCCCGGGCTGGCCACCTGATGCACCAGACCCAGGTGCAGCGCGCAGTCGACGTAGATCCGCTCCCCAGTCAACATATAGCGGCGCGCCTGCCGAGCACCGATCGCTGCAACCACAAAGGGTGCGATGGTGGCCGGGGTCAGGCCGAGTCGGGTTTCCGACAAGGCAAAAAAGGCCGTCGGGTCGGCCAGTACCACATCACTACAGGCCACCAGCCCGACCCCGCCGCCCATCACTGCGCCCTGAATCAGGCTGACCACCGCTTTACGACAGTGATCCAGCTTGAGCATTAGGGTACCCAAGGCCCGGGCATCGGCGACATTGTCGGCCATTGCCACTTCGGCCATTCCGGCCATCCAGTGCAGATCGGCGCCAGCACAAAAATGCTCACCGGCGCCGCGCAAGACCAGCACCCGGACCGACTCATTGTCTTCGGCCCGGTCGATCACCTGCGTCAACTGAGCGATCAATTCGGCGTTAAAGGCATTGCGCACCTCGGGCCGGTTCAGGGTCAGGGTCAGTACTGCGCCGTGCTGCTGCTCAATTAACATAGGGACCGGTCTTCCGTGTAAATGAGTGAAAAAAACTGTTCAGAGTGCGTGTCGTAAGTGCCTGGGCTCAGCCCAGAACCTACATACGAAACACCCCATAGCGCGTCGCTTCCTGCTTGCCACCGGCACAGACGGCCAAGGCCAAACTGAGCAGGGTGCGGGTCTGGGCCGGGTCAATAATACCGTCGTCCCAGAGTCGGCCGGTGGCATAGTAGGGGCTGCCCTGCTCTTCGTACTGCTCGCGGATCGGGCGTTTGAGGGTCTCGATTTCGGCCGGCGACATCGGTGTGCCTCGAGCGGCCAGTTGCTCCGCCTTGACGGTCGCCAACACAGTCGCGGCCTGCTCGCCGCCCATCACCGATATGCGCGCGTTGGGCCACATCCACAAGAAACGCGGATCGTAGGCTCGACCACACATGCCATAGTTGCCGGCACCGAAGCTGCCCCCTATGACCACGGTCAGCTTGGGCACCTTGGCACAGGCAACGGCGGTGACCAGTTTGGCCCCGTCCTTGGCAATACCACTGTGTTCGTATTTTTTGCCAACCATAAAGCCGGTGATATTCTGCAAAAACAACAACGGAATCTGGCGTTGGTTGCACAGCTCAATAAAGTGCGCACCCTTCAGGGCCGACTCGGAAAAGAGAATACCGTTGTTGGCGACAATACCAACTGGCTGCCCTTCTATCTGGGCAAAACCGGTGATCAGCGTGGTGCCGTAATTGGCTTTGAATTCGTCGAGGTCGGAGCCGTCCACCAGCCGGGCGATCAGTTCCCGCACATCGAAAGGGGTTTTCAGATCTGCCGGTAACACGCCATAGAGTTCCTCGCTGGCATAGTGCGGCGGCTCGAACGCAGCAGTGACGGCCGCCGCGGTGGGCCAATTAAGATGGCGAATAATCTGCCGGGTTTGCAACAGGGCCTGCTCATCATCATCGGCCAGATAGTCGGCCACGCCGCTGATCCGGGTGTGCACATCGCCGCCGCCGAGTTCTTCTGCACTGACGTCCTCGCCGGTTGCGGCCTTTACCAGCGGTGGGCCGCCGAGAAAGATGGTGCCCTGGTGCTTTACGATCACGCTCTGGTCACACATGGCCGGCACATAGGCGCCGCCGGCGGTGCACGAGCCCATCACCACGGCGATCTGGGCGATGCCCTCGGCCGACAGATTGGCCTGATTAAAAAAGATCCGGCCAAAGTGTTCGCGGTCGGGAAAGACCTCATCCTGCATGGGTAAATAGGCACCGCCGCTGTCGACCAGATAGACACAGGGCAAGCGGTTTTCCAGGGCGATTTGCTGGGCGCGCAGATGTTTCTTCACGGTGAGCGGATAGTAGGTGCCACCCTTGACGGTGGCATCATTGGCCAGGATCAGGCAGTTAATGCCCGACACCCGACCGATACCGGCGATCACCCCGGCCGAGGGCACGGCATCATCATACAGGCCGGTAGCGGCCAACGCCGACAGTTCGAGAAAGGGCGAGTCGACATCGAGCAGGCAGTCGATTCGTTCGCGCGGCAACAGTTTGCCACGCGCCTGGTGCTTGGCCCGCGCATCGGCTCCACCGCCACTGGCGGCTCGCGCCAGACGCTCATTGAGGTCGGCGACCAGCGCCCGATTGACACCAGTGCGCTGTTGAAATTCGTCACTGCGCGGATTGAGTTGACTGTGAATTCGGCTCATGGGTAACGCTCCTCGATCGATCGGGCAATAATCATCTTCTGGATGTCGCTGGTGCCTTCATAGATTTGCGCGACACGCACATCCCGATAGATCTGTTCGATCGGGAAGTCCGCCAGATAGCCGTAACCGCCTAGGGTTTGCATCGCATCGGACACCACCCGTTCGGCCATTTCGCTGCCAAACAGCTTGGCCATCGCGGCCTCGCGCAGGGCCGGAACGCCCTGATCTTTCAAGCGCGCGGCGTGCCAGAGCAGTTGCCGAGCCGCTTCGATTTGCGTGTCCATATCCGCCAAGCGAAAAGCCACCGCCTGATGCGCGCGGATGAGTTGACCAAAGGCGCTGCGCTCGCCAGCATAGCGGGCCGCTATATCGAATGCAGCCTGCGCCATGCCGACACATTGGGCGGCGATACCGATGCGCCCTCCTTCCAGATTGGCCAGCGCGATAGAGTAGCCCTGACCGGGTGCACCGAGCAGGGCAGCGTCGGCCAGCTCGATATCATTGAACAGCAGTTGCGCGGTATCGGACGCCCGCTGACCCATCTTGGTTTCTATATGAGCTACCTTAAAACCAGCTAAATCGGTCGGCACCAGGAAGGCACTCAGGCCTTTTTTGCCTAGGGCCGGATCGGTCACGGCGAAGACGATGGCCAGATCGGCAATGGCGCCGTTAGTGATAAATTGTTTACTGCCCGACAAACGCCAACCGGTTGCGGTCTTGACCGCCTTAGTGCTCAGGGCCGAGGCATCGGAGCCGGCCTGGGCTTCGGTCAGGCAAAAGGCACCGAGTTTGGCTCCGCTGGCCAGCGGCGTCAGCCATTGCGCCTGTTGGTCGGCGCTGCCAAAACGGGCCAATGGTGCACAGACCACCGAGTTCATCACCGAGGTGACGGTCGACAGCGCACCATCGCCTGCTGCGATCGCCTCGACCACCAGCGCCAGCGCCAGATAACCGGCATCGCTGCCGCCAAAGGCTTCCGGCACCAACAGACCAAAGAAGCCCGTCTCGCCCATCTGTTGAATCACTTCGATCGGATGGTGCGCCGTTCGGTCCCACTCGGCGCTCTGGGGTTTTAACACCTGCTGCGCGAAATCTTGGGCCGCAGCGCGCATCATTAGTTGTGTATCACTGAGTTGCGTCATCTGGCGTCACGGCCTCCTTCGGTAGTAGCTTGGGGCTGGTATTATCGAAAAAGTAGCTTGGGGCTGGTATTATCGAAAAAGTAGCTTGGCCATTGGTATTCTCGATAAAGTAGCTTGGCCTTTGGCATTATCGAAAAAGTAGCTTGGCCATTGGCATTAACGAGAAGCCAGGCAAGGCTTAGGCCTCGTTAACCAGCTCACGACCAATCAACATGCGCCGAATTTCACTGGTGCCGGCGCCGATCTCATAGAGTTTGGCATCGCGCAGCAGTCGGCCGGTCGGGTATTCATTGGTGTAGCCGTTGCCGCCCAACAGTTGAATGGCATCGAGCGCGACCTGGGTGGCCTTTTCTGCCGCATAGAGAATCACCCCGGCGGCGTCCTGGCGGCTGTTTTCACCACGATCGCAGGCGGCTGCCACGGCATACACATAGGCGCGACAGGCATTCAAGGTGGTATACATATCGGCCAGTTTGCCCTGCACCAACTGAAACTCGCCAATCGCCTGGCCAAATTGCTGGCGCTCGCGGACATAGGGCAGCACCACATCGAGTGCGGCTTGCATAATGCCCAACGGCCCGGCCGAGAGCACGACCCGCTCGTAATCCAGACCGCTCATCAGGATCTTGACGCCATCGCCTTCGGCACCGATGCGGTTTTCAACCGGCACACGACAGTTATCAAACACCAGCTCACAGGTATTGCTGCCGCGCATGCCCAGCTTGTCGAGCTTGGGTGAAGTACGGAAGCCGACAAAGGACTTCTCGACCAAAAAACAGCTGATGCCGCGCTTGCCAGCACTGGCATCGGTCTTGGCGTAGACCACCAGCACATGGGCATCGGGTCCGTTGGTGATCCACATCTTGGTGCCATTGAGCCGGTAATGATCACCGTGCAGGTCGGCCTTGAGCTTCATGCTGACCACATCGGAACCGGCACCGGCCTCACTCATCGCCAGGGCACCGACCTGCTCGCCCGAAATCAGCTTAGGCAGATACTGGGCCTTCTGAGCCGCGCTGCCATTGCGGTGAATCTGATTGATACAGAGGTTCGAATGGGCACCATAGCTTAGCGCGACCGAGGCCGAAGCCCGGCTGATCTCTTCCAGCGCGATGACATGCGCCAAATAACCCAGACCCGCCCCGCCCAACTCTTCGGCCACGGTAATACCCAACAACCCCAGGTCGCCCATCTGCCGCCACAGCGCCAGCGGGAACTCATTGTCACGGTCGATCTGGGCCGCCAACGGCGCTATTTCCTGTTGCGCGAAGTCCTGTACCGCAGCGCGTAATAGATCCAGGGTCTCGCCCAGTCCAAAATTAAGTGCTTGGGTCATTGCTTGGCCTTTTCGGGTCGGTTAAGGGGTGGGCTCCGCTCTAGCCAAGTTCATAGCGCTAATATCACTAAGCCATGCTGTAGGTATAGCCGTTGAGCGGATAAACCGTAGTAATTATTGGCTTCATTCAATAACTGCAGGCTAAGTGACGTTAACGTTAACGTCAAGAAAGAGTTAAGATCAGATTGTCAGGGAATGTTTACGGGCCAGTTTGCGCGCGAGAGAGGCAAAAAAAACCCGGCCTAGGCCGGGTTAGTTATGCCGTAGCGGCTCCTTAACTGTCGTCTGTCGCAGTTGCGCTGAAATTTACGGTGGTTGCACTACCCGCGCTAACCGATAGTTTAATCTGAGAGCTTGTTCCGTCACCAGCTCTAGGTTTTACACGGATTGCAAATATGTGACTGCCTGGGCCACCTGGGCAGTAGTCTGGCGACGCCCCGTTTAGCACTTCTATATCCACTGTATCCGAGCTCGCCGATAGGCTGGTTCCGGACGGTGGGAAATTGCCGTTTTCGTCGCTCACGGACACCGTAAAGGTTTTTGCGCCACCAGCACCGGCGGTAACGTCCCAGGCCCCGCCCGCTGACGGAGTCACTGTCATAAAGGTCGTACTGCGGGTAATACGGGTAGAGCTCCAAACCAGCGCCGATTCTTCGGCACAATGGCCAGCGGCTGCGGCCGCAGCACTGCAGAGTCCGCCTCGATAGATTCCGCCGTTATCTGCATCGTATGTGCCACTATTATCATAATCGACAAAGGTATCTTGGCCGGCGTCAAAGCTCAAATTGAAATCATAATCGTGGAACATTTCTGGCGCGGCGACGATGGTTTCACCGACATCGTAAATGCCATTTTTCATTGTCAATTCAACAAAGGAGTCTTCACCAACCGTATACGCCACTATGGTCGAGAGGCCCAAGGCACCACCTTCATCCAAGGCAGTACCACCACCACTGGACCAAGTCGCTGAGCAGGAACCCGACGAGGTCTGGCAGGTTGGTTGAATACGGCCTGACTCGGTCCAAAAAGATATTTCGGTACCATCGGCAACCGGGTTGTTATGCCTATCTGCAGCAATAGCAGTGATTGCTGCAGTCGTATTAAAGGTATTATAGGCCCCCGCTACGGCACAGGTGTCGGGGCCCATGACGAAGCTATCCCAGTCCGCCGGACCAGTGTTAACGGCAATAGCTGGGGACTGGGTCGCAATAGCAGAACCGGTGGTCGGCGTAAAGGTTGCCACGACACGCAAGTTGGCCGCCGCGGTGCCGGCATTAACCCGGGTTTCAACCAAGCCTTCTGAGTCGGATATGTCTGATGTATTACTCAAAGTCACGCCATTGTTGGTGTCTGTAGAGGATATTCCAAAGGTAACCGTCTGACCCTCGACCGGATTACCGCGCGCATCCTGCAATAGGAAAATGACCACGGATAAATTGGGTTGAGCTTCAGTAGAGCTATTGCCATAGGCAATGGATGAAGCCGAAATGGAGCTGAAGCCAATACTGTTTACATCGGCAGGCGACACGTTAATGGTTACCGCAGCTGTTGCCGTCCCATACTTAGCGGAAATCGTGTCATTGCCATAACAACCCTCGGCTTGATAGGTCGTAGAGGCTATCCCGGTAGAGGTTAATACATTGAGTTTGGAAAAGGTCGCCTTACCCGAAGCAACACATTGAGAGTTAAATTCGACTTCCACAGGAGTGCCGGCATAAAGTGAATTTTCACTGGCTACATCCACTATGTTGACCGATACGGTGGTGGTTCCACCAGCCGATAGTGAAGTGGCTCCCACAGAGGCCGACATATCACCTTCAACAAAACCAGTGCCCGAGCCCGTTCCCAATGAAATTTCAATACCCTCAGTGGTCGTTGCCGTACCACCGGTGCTGCCATTGGGGGCTTCAACAACCGGTTCACAGGCCGCCAAAATTGCCACCACGAAGGGCCCTATTAACCGAACTAGTCTCCGATTCACTTGAATCTCCTCAACTCTATCTGTTTTGTGAACAACCGTTTGCCTAACTTATAAGCTTTAATTGTAGACCCTATTTTTCTAAGTAATGTGAGCAAATTCAAATTATAGACAATGGGTCCAAATTATTGCTATTGTTTTGAATGCGTGTTTTAAATTAGTGATTCTATTGACCGAATGGACGGAAAATTCAACCGCTGGTCGCGTTTTGGCCCTGCCTGCCTGCTTCGAACCTGCCCAGGTCAGCAAACTAAGCGAGCGGTTCGAGACATTGCGCAGCCAGTTGCTTGCATGCAAATGTCCCCTCGGACAAGGAAAGATTATTAACCACACCCTGTGCGCGGCTATATTACGGCCAGACACACTTAGGAGACCTCTATGCGCATTGCCAATAGTGTGATCGACCTCATCGGCAACACCCCGCTCGTCAAACTAAACACCCTGACCCAGGGCTGCACCGCCACCGTAGTGGCCAAGTTGGAGTTCTTTAACCCAGGCAGTTCTGTTAAAGATCGAATCGGCGCGGCCATGATCGAGGCCGCAGAGACCGACGGCTCATTAAAGCCTGGCATGACCCTGGTAGAACCCACTTCCGGTAATACTGGCATTGCCTTAGCGATGGTTGCCGCGGCAAAGGGTTATAAATGCATCCTGACCATGCCGGCATCTATGTCGAACGAACGCCGCATACTGCTGCGGGCCTACGGCGCTGAACTGGTTTTAACCCCAGGCCCAGACGGCATGGGCGGCGCCATTGCCAAAGCCAAAGAGATTCAGCAATCCGATCCAGCCCGCTACTATATGCCCCAGCAGTTTGAGAACCCGGCCAATCCGGCCATACATGCGGCCACCACAGCCGAGGAAATTTGGGCTGATACCGATGGCGAGGTCGATATACTGATTGCCGGCGTCGGCACCGGCGGCACCGTCACCGGGGTCGCCCGCGCACTGAAAAGCAAAAAAACCACATTCCAGGCAATTGCCGTGGAACCGGCGGCATCGCCCGTCTTGTCTGGCGGTGCTAAGGGACCCCATCCGCTGCAAGGCATCGGAGCTGGCTTTATTCCCGCTATATTGGAGACCGACCTGCTCGATGAAGTGATTCAGGTCAGCAATGATGATGCCTTCCATACTGCGCGTGCCATGGCCACTGCGGAAGGTCTGCTGGTCGGCATTTCATCCGGCGCTGCGGTTTGGAGCGCCCTGCAGGTTGCCAAACGGCCTGAAAATGCGGGCAAGCTGATCGTGGTAATTATTCCGTCTTTCGGCGAGCGGTACCTGTCGACTTCGCTCTATGAAGACTTAGCCGACTGAGATCGCTATATATCGCCCATAGAAGCGCCGCACCGGACCCAAAGGCCTGGCTGCGGTTCTTCTATTTAAATGGGGCTCTATTAGGTCTTACGGCTAATCGACAACAAGGCAACGTCTAGTTCCTTGGCTTAGGCATGTATAGCTCTGGTGGTTATGCATACGTTGTTTTTATAACCAATATTTCTGCAATCGGTCAGCCCTTTAAGTCTTAGAGTGGGTGTCCTATTAAGCCGGTGTCCTATCAAGTTACTATTAAGCCGCGCGCAGGGCGTGGCCGAAGAAGCTGCGCGCTTAGTGACTGGATGGGTTTGGCGTGGCCTTTGCGGCTTTGTTGCAAAGGCCATGACACACCCTGGAGGGAACGGGCCGCAACCTTATTAGCCACCTTCTTACGAAGTGACCAACTACCCGTTTGGCACACTGGAGCTTGGCTTGCGGTCTTTTTGCAAGCCATGTGACGAGCGGCGGTAGAAGCTCAGAGCCTCCCATAAACAAAGCGCCTTTAACTCTTTAAAAGCCGTCTTCTTTGCTATGGCGAACCCGAACGATCACTACTCGGCTCATTGACTCTTGTCTGTATCGGATGATGTATTCACCTGCACCGAAGGCCAGCATAAGGTCTCTGTAATCGATAAGATCTTCCACTGGCACACCCGCTTCAGGATTTTCTTGCAAGATATTGACACCTTCAACGATGCGTTTGGCGGCACGTTGTGCCGCGCGGGGGTTTTCTGATTTGATAAAGTTTCTTAGACGAGCAACATCTCTAGATGCACCAGGTAACCAGGCTATTTCACTGGGCATGGTTTCTCCTCATCGGTACCCCAAGACTCCAGCCAGTCCATCATGGATTCATTATTAACTGTTTCGCCAGTTTCTTGGTATTCCTGCCAACGCGCCATTGTCAGCTCATTTTCACGCTGCTTACGCTCTTCTTCCTCGACATAGCGTGTTAACGCCTCTTTGGCTAAGAAGCTCTTTGAGCGATGTGTCTTGGCCGCTAAAGCATTTAAGCGGTTTTCAAGCTGCTCGTCTAATCGGACGCCTAACATAAGGTCACCTATTTGCATTTGTTAAACACTGTTTAACAACAATAACACTATATCACCTCATCTTCCATTTTTTCCTCGCTCAGCGTCGAGAACAGCTCGTCTTCCGTAGCCTCTGGCTCAGTTTCAGTTTTAAACATGTTTTAAACAGACACCTGTTTTAAACAGACACCCACTTTTACATGGGAAGGTCTGTAAGAAGCCACCGCCACCCCTAAGCCCTAAGCCCTACATTTTTGGTAGGACGATCGGCGATCCACCGAGACTTAATAAGACAACGAATTAATTTGACGACCTAAAGGAGGATTCAATTTAACATTTTAACTGTTGACCGACTTACAGTTTACTGGTTATATATCCACTGTATGCATAACCATTGGAGCTGTACATGCCTAAGCCAAGGAACGCTCAGGTCTCCATCGCCGCCACTCCCTATTATCACTGCGTTTCAAGGTGTGTTCGACACGCATTTCTATTCGGTATCGATACGCATACCGGTATCGATTATGAGCATCGCCGAGGCTGGATCGAAAAGCGGATACTCAAACTGGGCCAAA